>ERZ1292640.104-Hain-H43-02um-R1-104-length-68393-cov-7_pt1 | contig 68393 bp, 60 predicted proteins | sample MGYA00564404_ERZ1292640 | MGnify/ENA primary metagenome ERZ1292640 (study PRJEB36523, sample SAMEA6512636) | groundwater metagenome | collected 2019-01-08 | study: AquaDiva: Metagenomics assemblies of 32 groundwater samples
GGTCGTATTAACTGCGTCTCTGGAAGTAAATGAACCTCCGCTTAGGGAATCATCCCAAGCGCTGGACAGCAAGGTTAAGGCATCGGAAACCAATGAGGCGGGCTTGGCATTTGACGTGTTGGTCGTGCCCAAATAAGCCGCGGTCGGCTGGTTGAAATGGCCTTTCACGTACAACGGGTTGGGTGTGGAAACCGTCAGCCCCCGGGAAGGCAACGTCTGTCCATTGATCAAGCGAACTCCGGCCAATTGGCTGCTCGTGGTGGAACGTTGGTCGGCCACATAAATCAAATTGGGAGAGTTGCCATCGCCAAGCACGCTATCTACGGTCGTGTTGGTCGCACTCCAAGTAATAAATTTCCCCACGTCAAGCTCCGTGGTCTTGATGGTTTTTCCCTCGCGCTGATCTGTAAACGTCTTGTTTGTGGTCACGAAATAGGAAGCATTTGTCCACGGGATGCTGGTGCTTGAGGAACTGAAAGCAGGGGTCTTGGCTGAAACCGTCACGGTTGAATTGCTGACGAGGATCAAAAGTTCCGCTTTGTTATAGTAGCGCTGTTTGCCCATCGGCGACGTGATGGGCTCCGAGGCCGGCGGAATTTCGATCACAGCATGGACGGCCGCCGGAGTGTTATTGGTCCCGATGGGCAAGGTCAAGGTCGCCGTGTTGGTCTCCTTTCTGCCGTAGAAAGTAATCGTGCCCGTATATTGGCTCATCGTATGGCCCATCCAGTCCTTTTTTTGGTTGATGCCGACCGAAGTAATGTCTTGAAAGAAAGTCAATGGCGCCGACGAACCGGTATAGACCGAGCCGTTGCCATGGACCCGGCCTCGGACGGTCAATGGCGCCGCCCACGTGAACTCCAAAAGGCTGCCATAGAAAATCGCAAACTGAAACACGGGTATGGACGCCACCTGCACATCCTGTTGCACTGCCGCGGTGATTTCCTGCGGGGAATTCAGCCGCCGCGCGTTGGAGATAATCCGATAGGTAGAAACGAAACCATTGAGCCCGGCGTATTGGGAATTCAGCGGCTGGTACGATTGTGAGATGGTGCGTTCGACATAGGTCTTGCCTTCTCCGCCCTGCGCATTGTTGAATTCAAATTCGCTCCAGATGGGATTCTCCGCCGGCGTAGGTGCCAGGTTCCTGTAAAGATCAAGGCCGTTGTAAAGAACGGACTCCCCCCCAGTGTGGTAGTCAGTGATCATCCGGGCGAGCGCCTTTTCAGTGGCCGCTTCCGCGGCGTACAACGTCGTGTAATACTGGTTGCTTCGCTCCGTGAAACGCGCGTTGCTGGCCGTCCAGTCCAGCGAACTGTTCAACACCAAAAGGCTGATGCCGGAAAAAAACAGCACCAGCATCAAGGCATAGCCTTTTTCGTTTGCTCTCGGGCTGGATTTGCCGCACCGCAGTTGCATATTCATTTTTTACTCCAAGACTCGGCGGGTTATTTTGGTTCGGAGTTGATAAAAATCATAGTAATTGCCAGGGCCGATGTGGATAACCGGATATCGAATCTGATAAAATTGAAGGGTCAAGCCGATGACGCGATTGTTCTGGTTCTCCGTGAGAATGGTCCCGGCAAAATTCTCGGAAGTGAAAATCACAGTATTCGTGATAAACTGCGCGACAGCCATTACCGTATAGGCCCCATTCGTTGCTCGCTTCAAGCTCCGTTCATTGGTGTCGAAAAAATACCGGACGAAATAGTTTGTGTTCGTCGTGGCGCAAATCTGGATGGCTGTTCCTTGCTGCAAACTCCCATCCGGGATTTCCGAAAAAGAGCTCAGATTGCCGTTGCCAATTCTGACGGTTTTGGCGGAGCGGATTTCGCCGATGAGTCTTTGGATGGCCACTCTGGCCTGGTCACTCGCCCCCAGTTTTGCCTTGGTAATCTCGAACATCCTCAAGCCGAAGAGATGGCTGGTCAACACCCCTGCCAGAACAACCATCAAAATCGCCATCGTCACCATGATTTCTGTCAGCGTAAATGCTCGCTCGACCCACCCTCTTGGGCGTGAATGTCTTACCGGCTTGTGCACAAGACTTTTCATGAATGGATCATTGGTCAGCCGTGCGATAGATAACCACCGTGTTCGTGAAGAGGCGTCGGGACATGAAACTCCATGTACAATCCGCCTGGATCATTTTCAAGGGCGGATTTGTGGAAAGGGTCGTCACTGTCACCTTGTTGGTGGCATAAACGATATTGGTTCCGGAAACCGGAATGTCCAGTACTTCAACCGTTTGAGGAAAATTGGTGCTGACCAGCTCATCAACCACCGGGTAGGCCATCGGATCCCATTTGGCAGCACGGCTTTGCTCCAGGCGCTGCATCGCCAGTGATTGAGCCGCCAACATGTAGGATGACAACTCCGCCCGCTGCGCCGCCAGCACGTACCCATACACAATCCCGCCAATGGTCATGGCCGCAATCCCGGTCGAAATCACGACCTCAACCAGTGTAAAAGCAAGAACTCGCCGGGCGGCTTTTTTGTAGTTTAGTCCACAGATTCGCATGGCTAAAAGGCTCAATAGTTCATAGTTTAAATAGGGCCATTCAGATATGGCCTATCAGCCTATAGCAAGTCCTTGACCATGTCAAAACTGTTTTTTTGGCCTCACTTTGGGCGCTCGGGAAGATCCGTTGGCGCACCCGCCCAATGATATCAGGGTTGGGGTCCCGATTCTTAACGGCACTTACAGGTGCTTCGCCAATTCAGCCTGGCTGGCGGCAAAAACTTCCTTGTGCAACGAATGACCCTGAGCATCCATGGTCACTACAGCCGGAAATGCCTCAACTTCGAATTCCCAGATGGCCTCGGGCGAGCCAAACTCCTTCAGAAAATAGACATCACGCACTTTTTTGATACACTCTGCCAACACTTGGGCAGCGCCTCCCACAGCGTGAAAATAGACGCACCCGTACTCTTTGCAGGCTGCCAAAGTCCGCTCTGCCATCCCCCCTTTTCCGATCACACCGCGGACTCCAAAGTCTCTAATAATCTGCCATTGATACGGTTCCTCACGAATGGAAGTCGTGGGACCGGCGGCTGTGACCTTCCATTCTCCCCGTTCGTCTTTGAGGACCACGGGTCCGCAATGGTAAATGATTCCATCCCGCAGGCTCACTCCAAACGGCAGCTTGCCTCCTTCGTGCAGGTGTTTGTGAACGGCATCACGCCCGGTGAAGAGCACCCCGGTAATTTCAACGGCGTCTCCGACCATTAAGGAACGAATCTTTTCTTCGGTAAAAGGCAGATTCAATTTGATCATAGGCATTCAGTATAACCACTTCTCAATTTGTCCATCCGCATGGAGCGCAATGCCTTGCCGGCGGAAAGCCCAGCACATGTAGCTGACGCTGACGAAGAACGAGGCCGGCAAACGGTTCGCGAAGCCGATCTTCACTCCCAGCAATGTCGTCTTTCCCCCAAAGCCCATCGGCCCAATGCCCAGTTCATTGGACGTCCTCAAAATAGCCTCCTCCAGCCGGCCCAATTCAGTTTGTGGATTGCTGTCCGACAACAGGCGAAGAAACTGCCGCTTGGAAAACTCATAGCTGGTGGCCCGGTCCCCGCCGATGCACACACCCAGGATGCCCGGTCCGCATCCTTTCCCCTGCGCTTGGAGCACTGCATCGAGAATGACCTTTCGGCATCCGTCCAAATCGCGATTGGCTTTCAACGTTTCGTTGGGCAGCGAATACTGGGCTCCCACGTTTTCGCACCCGCCCCCTTTCAAGATCAACCGCACCTGAACTTCCGGTGAGCGATGCTGATGAAAATGAACGGTCGGTGAGCCAGGGCCAACGTTTGTGCCATCATTGACTCCGGTGATGGGATCCACAGAATTCTGCCGCAAATAACCCTTTTTCGTGGCGTCACGCACTGCCGCCCGCGCTGTCTCCTCAAAGGCCGCCTGATCCAGGCCCACCGGACCATCGACATAGAAAAGGATGCTGCCCGTGTCCTGGCATATCGGTTGCGATTTCCGCTTGGCCAACTCGATATTCCTCTCAATGATCTGCAGAGCCGATTCAGCAATGGTGCCTTTCTTCTCATTCTCCAGCGCCTGCACAAGGGCTTGCTGCACATCATCGGGAATCTCCGCCGAAGTGCGTCGAACTAATTCCAGCAGTGCGTCATAAAGCGCGTTCATCATCAAATGACAATAAGATCGGCCCTCAGTGTGTCAATGGATGAAAGGGGCTATTTTCCCATCGCCACGCGCGGACAAATCGCCTAAATCTTGCGGCAACATGAGCAGTCGTGTGACTCCGAAACTATCGAAAGTGCCCTTTATCCTGGCCGACCTCCTCTTGACCGGCCTGGCTGGTTTCACTCTCTACCGAAGCCTTCCCCCCGGCAGCGCATGGCAAATGGTCTTGTGCGGCCTTTGTCTGGCGGCCGGGGCTTGGGGCGCTTGGCTGAGCGTCCTTCCCTTCTGGCTCGAGTATCGCGCCGCATGGAAAGCCCTGGAACTGGATGCGCTCGTATCAACCTTGGCCCAAATCCAAAACATCGATCTGATCAGCCGCCAGATTCAGGAAGCCACCGCCCAATGGCAGATGGTCCAGGAAACCTCCGCCCGCACCGCCGGCGTGGCCAAAGACATCGCCGAGCGCATGGACGCCGAAGCCAAGGATTTTTTGAAGTTTTTGGAAAAAGCCAATGACAAGGAAAAGGCCCATTTGAAGTTGGAAGTGGAGAAGCTCCGGCGTGCCGATGCCGAATGGCTCCAGGTGACCGTCCACATCCTGGATCACATTTATGCTCTTAACCAGGCAGCCGCGCGCTCCGGCCAGCCCAACTTGGTTGCCCAGTTGGTTCAGTTTCAAAATGCCGCGCGCGACACGGCCCGCCGCATGGGTCTCGTCGCTCTTGTGCCGCCCGCCGGAGAACTGTTTGACGCCGTCCGGCACCAGTTGACCGATCCTCAGCCCGATGTTCCAGCAGGGGCCAGGATCGCAGAAATTCTGGCTTCCGGTTACAGTTACCAGGGCCAGCCCGTGCGGCGGGCCTTGGTCACGCTGCTGACTGAAGCCGCTCCCAATGAATCAGCGCTCCCCCCCGAACCTTCCGCCGCGGAACCAGAAGCGGGAATTGGGGGCTCTCCACCGAATTCGTCGGATGCCTCCGCTCAGTCGCCTTAAGAGCGGTTGCCGCTCGAAGACCTCGGTTTTCTCAGGCCGTGACTCTGGAACAGGAGCGCAGGTGTCCAACCTGCGCGTTGGCGAGAGACCTGTTATTGCGGCCCGTTCGCTTGCTTTTCCAATCGGCGAAGCAATTCACTCAAAGGTGCAGGACACTCTATGCGGGATGTTTTCGACAAACTCGGTCGTTGCCTATCGCTCACTGACCGATCAGGCATGGACGCCCGCGCTCCCGCAGGAGCGCTTTCGGCCAAGGCGGAGCCCTGCTATTCTTTCGGTCCCGTGACGCGAAAAGCCGTCAAATCGCCTTCCTTCGGGGAAATGACGGTCTTTTCCGCCTGCACGATTTTGAAGACCTGTTGATAGACTTCGGGGCTGATCAGAATCTCGCCGTCACGGGCGCTGTGGCAGTACCGTGAAGCCCGGTTGACGGCCACGCCAATGACCGTGAATTCGAGCCGCTCCGGCGCGCCAATGAAACCATGCAGCACTTCTCCGCAATGCACTCCGATGCCCACTTCGCAAGTCACCTCCCCTCGCGCCGCCCGTTCCCGGTTGACTTCGACCATCGCCGCTTGCATGGCCAAAGCAGCGCGCACGGCCTTTTCTTGTTGCCGCGCGTCCGGCTCCGGGCTGCCAAAAACCGCCAGAACGGCGTCGCCCATGAATTTGTCGATGGTGCCGTCGAACTGAAAGATCACTTGCACGAGCGCCGCAAAATAGTCATTCAGCATGTCCACCACCTCGCCGGTTTCCATGGCCGCCGTCCGGCTCGTGAAATTGCGAATATCACAAAACAGAATGGTGACTTGAGATTTGTCGCCGCCCGGCTGCAGCCGGCCGCGGCGGGCCCGTTCCAGGAGCACCGCGCGGATTTTGGGCGAAAAATTGGTCAGCAAACGCTCCAACAGTCTGCTGTTCTGGCGCAAATCGTCCTGCAACTGATGATTCGTCACCGCCACCGCTGCGTACTGGGCCACCGCCATGAAAAACCGCAAATCATCCTCGGCAAAAACCGCCCCCACCTCCGGCGTGTCCACGCAAATCACGCCGAGCGCTTTGTCCTGCCAGCACAGAGGCGCATACATGCCAGTCTCAATGTGATGCTGCTTGACGCTCCGGCTGATGTCTCCTTCCACTTGGCGGCGCCAGATGAAGCCCCGCCTTTCAGCCAGGGCCCGGCGGGCCAGCGTTTCGCTGACCGCCGGTTCCTCCGCCGAAACGTAAGCTTTTAACAGCAACGAGTCCGGCTGGTGGCCACAGAACAGGAGCGCGCCCCGTTTCGCTCCCGGAATGACTTCCACCACGCGCTTCATGATCAGTTGCAGCAACGCCTCCAACTCGGTCTCGGCCCCGAATTGCATGGGCAACTCAAAAAGCAGCGCCAACCTCCGCTCCCCTTCCGAAGTCAGCTTTCTTCCCGCCACGACCGTCGCCGCGCCCGTATCGATGGCTTTCAGAATGTGAACCTCCGCTGCCGCTTCGCGCTCGGCGGATTTTGGGGCGAGAGGCCCTCGCGGCGGCTGCGCCGGAACGTCCACCCATAAAGTCGTTCCGCCGAGCAGGACGGCATCACCCGGAAACAACCGCCATTCTCCTTCGTGCTTGATCTCCCGCCCATTCACTTTCGTGCCAAATCTGCTGCCGATGTCTTTGATCCAGTACGCGCCATGCTTCAAATAAAGCAAAGCATGCTGGCGGGAGACGTAAATGTCCGGCGAAAGGTCCAAGTCCGGCACTTCAATCCCATTGGGCCGGCCGATGAGGATCGTTTCTTTATTGATCCCCACCGCCGTTTCTTTGCCTTGATAGGAACAGGTGACGCGCATGGCTTTTCGACGGCCTCTCAGAGCTTGTGTTCATCGTGATCTTAAACAAACAGGGAAAAGCCCGTCAATGCTTCCCAGCCGTTTTATACAATGAACAAGGTTGGGTAGAAGCCTTGGTCAGCGGAGGAATTCCAGGCTGGAGGGCGTGAAAAGCCAATGGCCGTCGGCGTGCTTTCGCGCAGCGGCCGAAAGCAGGGTGACCTTGGCGGCGTGTCCGGGCTGGCACCAGTTCATTGTTGCGCGCTCCACCATCGGCCCCGGCTCCAAATAGTAAGGGACTCGCCACGGTCCGTACTCCGCGTTGATGACGAGCTGGCAGTTGGTGCTTTGCTTAAGCATGCACTTCAGGCAGGCGGTTTCCCCTTGGATGACGAAAGGCACCCGACCGACCGCCTCGAGGCGTGTGGCCGCATAGACGGGGCGCCCAGCCGCGTTCGTCTGCACCGGCGTGGACGGCAGCCAGCCGTTGACCCGTCGGGGAGTCTCACACATGTTCAGACCGATTTGGGCACAACTTTCGACCACGACCGGATCCTGCCTCAACAGGTAGAGGGCCGGCGCCGCCGGTGTGCCCGCTTGGATCGCCGACTGGCAGTCGGGGGTCAGCTTCAGCAGGCACGCCGCGCACTTGAGCTCACCGCTCACCGTGATGGTTTTGGCGGTTGGCGAGGCCGAGCCAGCCGCGCCGGTCGTGGAGGGAACCGATGGCTGCAACTTGGCAACGAAGATATCTGAATCTCCGCTGCTCGTGAGTTGCAGGGAATCAAAGCGGCTCGCCCCAGAGAAGGAACCGGTCAGACAGACTTCGCCGTCGCGCGACAGGCATACGCCGCCGCCCACGTCGCGGCCCGGCCCGCCGGCTTGCTTGACCCACTCCAACCGCCCAGCTGGATCGAGCTTGGCCAACACAACGTCCAAATCACCGGCACTCGTCAATTCCGTCTCGCCAAAGACCGCTGTGCTTTGGAAGCTAGCAATCATGTAGCAGTGGCCGTCAGTGTCAACCGCAGCGCCGAGTTGATGAAGGAAGAACGAACCAAGGGCTTGGTATTGCCATTGGCGGCGGCCGCTGCCGTCGCGCCTGGCCACGAGGAGTTTCCCAACTCGCGCGGTGTTCCAATCAAGTGCCGAGGAAACCAAAGTGTAGCTGCTCCCGTCTGGGGCTACGGCGATGGCTTTGCCTTCATTCCCTTCGGTAGCTTCATGCTTCTGAAGCCATTGGACTGCTCCGTCGTTGGAATACTTGACGAGGAACGCGCTGGGCGCGGCCCCTCGTGGCAGGGTCAGCGCACCGAACTTCACGCCCTCGCTCCAAAACACGCCGCTCACATAGCAGTTGCCAGCTTGGTCCAGACCGATTGCCATGCCGAAATCCCACTCCTCACCGCCTCCTGATCTTGCCCACGCCATCGCGCCCGTGGAGTCGTACTTCGCCGTGAAAGCATCCAGTTTCCCACGACTGGCCGGCCGGACTGAACCAAAGTCAGCGGTCTCGTCGAAAGGCCCCGTCAGGAAGCAAATGCCGGTCTGGTCCACGGCAACACTGTAGCCGGCCTGCCTCCCCCGACCACCAATCCCTCGTAGCCATGCTGCCGTACCAGCCGCATCGTATTTCACGAGGAACGCGTCGGTGTCGGTGCTGGCGGCCAGGCTGTGGCTTCCGAACTTCGCCAGACCTTGAAATCCGCCGGTGATGTAGCAGTTGCCTTCGCTGTCCACTCCAAGACCGCCGATATAGTCCTCCAGCGCCCCTCCACCCGTTTGGACCCACTTCAGGACTCCTGCATCGTCGAACTTGGCGAGGAAGACGTCATTTGAGCCGGCGCTCGAGACGCGGGCGTCGCCGAACGTGGCGTTACCGCTGAATGTGCCCGTCAAGCAAACATTCTCGAACTTGTCAACCGCGACACCTTGGCCGGCATCCGGGCCACGACCTCCGGCTTGTCGGACCCACACGAACCCCGGAGCGCCATTGCCGCTCCGACCAGCGGGAGCCTGCGCCGCGGGCGCGTCCGGCATGTCCTTCCCAACTTCTTCCCAGGCCGCCGCTTCGTTTGCAGGCAGGGGCTTAACCGTGAGGTTCCGATACTGGATCAATCGGCCGGGAGCAAACTGCTGCAAGGCCAGCCGGCCTGACGGATAGGTGTGGGCAGCGTCAACATAGTTCACTGTGGTCCGGCCGTTGACCTTGATGATGATCCGATTGCCGACTGCCGCGACATGCTGGGTTCCCCAAGTGTCGTCTTCGACGAGTCGCTCGGTGACAGGCACAAAGCCATACAAGCTTCCCGTTTTCTGCGCGGCGCTCTGATCGGAAATGTGAGCTTCGGCGTTGGCGACCTGGGCCTCGTAGCCTTGCGGACGCTGCGTTCCAACTTTCGCGCGGAAAAACATCCCGCCATTGGCGCCGGGACTGATCTTGATCTCGGCCCTGAACTCAAAATTCGTATAGGAACCGGGACTAACCAAGTAACTGGCCGGGCCTGAACTAGCCACGGTACCGTCCGGCTCCACTCGCCAATCGCTTCCCCGGGACGCTGTCCAGGCACTCAATGGCATGCCGTCGAAAAGGGGAATCCATCCGGCGGGCGCCGAGGGCGCGGATTGCGAGCCCAAACCGGCCCTCCGAGCCTGAGTCGGCTGCCGGTGCGTCCACCAATATCGGCCGCCCATCCCCAACAACAGCACTACCAGCAAGGCGCTTCCCGCCCACAACCACGCCGACCGATGCCCAACCGGCCGCAATTCCTCGGCCAGCGCTTCCTCACCGAGTTCTGCGGCTGCGGCACTGCTCTCCCCGAACGCTGGTTGGGCGACACTCCCCGGCGCCGGCTTCGGTCCGATTTCTGGCCCGATCCACTCCGCCACCGCCTGCGCGCTCTGTGGCCTTTGCGCCGGATCTTTCGCCAAACAGGCCATCACCAACGCGGCCACGTCCGGCGGAATCTCATTCGTCAGTTCCAACTCTGCCAGCCGCTCCTCCATCGGCTGCGGTGCCACGTGTAACACCTGATGTCCAATGTCCCCGGTGTAAAACGGCGGCTTGCTCGTCAGCAACTCATACAGCGTCGCTCCCAGCGCGTAAATGTCATCCGTCACTTGCGCCCGCCGCCCTTCCAACTGCTGCGGACTCATGTAAGCCAGCGTCCCGCTTGTGCGTTGCACCGACACCCGGCTCACCGAATCGCTCACCACCGCCGCGATCCCAAAATCGGCCAGCTTCAAACGCCCTTTGCTGTCGAGCATCAGGTTGCTCGGCTTGAGGTCGCGGTGGATGACTTTCTCGCCATGCGCGTAGTCGAGCGCTTCGCACAGTTGCTTGACCAACGGCTGAAGCTGCTCCCAAGACAACACCCGCTGGTCTTGCTGCACCCGCCAGGCGGTCAAGGTCGAGCCCTCCACATATTCCATCGAAATAAAGGCCGGCTCCCCTTCGACTTCGTGGAGGTCGTGAATGCGCACGATGTGCGGATGAGAGAGCTTGCGGCTTTTCAGCGTTTCACGGCGCAGATCATCCAGCGCGCCGAGGTCCGCGCGGATTTCCGGCGGCAGAAACTTCAAGGCGACCGGCTCGCCCAGCCGCTCGTCCTGCGCCAGCCAGACCACGCCCATGCCGCCCTGGCCGAGCTGCCTGATGAGTGTGTAGCGACTGGCCCCGGCGCGCTGGTCCGCTCTTAATGAAGTGAATTCGGACATAATTGAGGTGGAAGGTCTTATGACCTTTTTCTTATTCTTTCTTGCCGGTTTGGAAAACAGGGCGAACGGTTTCCGAATCGGGGTTGGACTGTATTCCCTCCAGCACGATGCGGAATCCGACGCCCGCTGCACGAAAACCAATTGCCTCGCTGCTCCGAAACGAAGGCGAACACCACTCGGGTTTGCCGCTGAACCAAGTTCCCCATCGTACAACCCGCTTGCCACTTTTCCCATCGAAAAAATCTTCACACCAGTCGGCCGCGTTGCCTTCCAGATCAAACAAGCCAAAGCGATTGGGTCTGAAGCTGCCCACCGCTATCGCCACTGCGTTCGACAGGCCTTCGGGTGCCCTGGCTTGGCTAAAGAAATCCCGCCCCCACAGGACCACATGGCCATGCGCTTTCAGGGCTAGGCTATACTCACTGCTTCCCTCCACGCGCACCGCGTCCGTGAGGCCTTCAGGAACCAGGGTGCGCCCGTAACTTTCAGAGCCCCAGGCAACCACCTTCGTCGATACTGGGCCGTTTCCAGCCAACCCGGTCCGCGCCACCATCGAACTCAGAATTAAACTGAGTAGAAGGTGCCATCCCAGTCTCCGGCCGCCGGTAATCAAGCAATTCATTTGCACGGTGGACGAAAGCGAGGCTATTCGCCCGCGCGCTCGTTGTCAACCGGGGCGGGCACACTCCAGCGCCGTGAAATACCGGTATTTCACGGCGCTGATTCATTCCCATGCTGAACGGTTGACTCAGCGGCAAATGGGCTATAACGTGAAACCGGATGGCAGTTTTGCCGTCGTTGGCGGCGGAGCCAACATCCGTCTGTTTTCCGGGACGGGCCAGGATGACGATCCGCCCGGCATTCATTACATCGCGGCGCAATAGCCCGTATCTCGATGGTCGTCAGACGGCGTGGATTCCCATGAACAAGTTCGGACATGATTTTATGAACAGATTGAAGATACCGGAACAGTTGCGCAACGTTTCAAAGTTCGGGTTGATTCTGGGGCTGGGCAGTTTCAATTTAACCGCGCAGGTGGCGCCGGCCAACCTGCCGGCGAACCTCCCTCCTCCTCCTCCTGCGAACGTCCCGCGGCCGGTGCCCGGTTCTCCGCCGATGGCCGTGCCTGTCGATCCCACGGGGGCGATCATGGATGCCAACCCACTGCCTCTTCGAGTCATGGGTGGCGGGGTTTTTGAACTCGCCAACGTGACCCTGGACAAGCGGCGGCGCTCAGTCAGTTTTCCGGCCGTCCTGAACATGGACCAGGGCCTCATGGAGTACTTCCTGGTCACCAGCTACGGCAAAGTTCACGAAAGCATTTTGCGGACGGAGACGATGCCGCACCACATTCATATTGCCATGCTGCTTCTGGACGTTCGGGATGCCAGTAGTGTGACGCCTCCGGAGCGCCCCCAAGGGGCCGTTGCAGCCGGTCAAGCGAACCCCAAAGGCAAGCCATCCACCATTGCGAATCCCGACAAGGAAACGCTTCCGGGCGACCAACTCACCATCGAAGTGAGCTGGTCTATAGATGGCAACGAGACCACGCGGCGGGCCGAGGACCTGGTGCGTAACGCAGAAACGAAGGCCGCCATGAGCAAAGGGAACTGGGTCTATAACGGTTCAGAGGTTGTGGTTGGCACCTTCCAGTCACAGGTTACGGGCTCGCTGGTTTCGCTGATCACCGACCGGCTGGCCCTCATCAATAGCATCGCACCGGGCCACGAAAATGACGACATCTGGGCCGTCAATACGAATGGTCTGCCACCCGTGAACACGCCCGTGCGGGTGACGCTCAGACTCGAAGGCGGCCAGCCAAAGGACTGATGCGCGAATGCTCTCCCTGATTCTCCCTGGAACTGCGGTTGACCACTTAGTCCCCTGAATATACCAATGAATTCAAAGCCATCAAGGCTGCTGGACTGGCCGTGCCCATCCGGCCGGTTGCTCGTTCTCATGATCGGCTTGACCGCGTCGGTCGCTGGCGCCCAGGTATCTGTTTCGAGGAATCTGGCTGCGCCAGATATTTCCTATAAGAACGAGTTGCAGCACTCGATTGACCGCGGCCTGGCTTGGCTGCAGTCGAATCAGAATTCCAACGGTGGGTGGTCGGCCGCGGATTACCCGGCGGTGACGGCGCTGGCGCTGATGACATTCGAAGGGGACCCTCGTGGGCGTTATCACAAAACCAAGCCGGCCTGGCTCGATCGTGGCTACCACCACCTGCTCGATTGCGTCCGACCGGACGGGGGGATTCACAGAACCAACCTGGCCACTTACAACACTTCGATCTGCCTGCTGGCGCTGCAGCTCGCCGACAACCCCGCCTACACCCCAGTCGTTCTGAATGCCCGACGGTTCTTGATCGGCTTGCAGGGTGATTTTGGCGAGAAGGGCAAGCTGGACAGTCCGTTCGATGGCGGGATCGGCTACGGCACCAAGTACGAGCACTCGGACATGGGCAATACATTGCAGGCCCTCGAAGCTCTCTACTACAGCAAACGGTTGGTGCAAGACAAGAATCTGGCGGATGCTGCCGATTTGAACCTGGCGGCGGTGATCCATTTCCTGCAACGGTGCCAAAACCTCCCCAGCCACAACCCGGAAACCTGGACTTCCGACGATCCCCAGAACAAGGGCGGTTTCGTGTATTACCCCGGCCACAGCATGGCGGGCAGCGTGACGAATCCTGCGACGGGCCGGGTGGCGTTGCGCTCCTACGGCAGCATCAGCTACGGCGGCCTCCTCAGCCTCATCTATGCCGACCTCAAACGGGATGATCCGCGGGTCATAGCCGTGATGGAGTGGCTGCGCCGGAATTACAGCCTCGAGGAAAATCCGGGCCTGGGGCAGCAGGGCCTTTACTATTACTACCACACCATGGCCAAGGCCCTCAGCGCCTGTGGCGTCGAGGAAATGGAATTGGCCGACGGTCGCAAGGTCGCCTGGCGAAAGGAACTCAGCCAACGCCTGCTCAACCTGCAGCAGAAAGACGGTTCGTGGAGCAATGAAAACGGGCGCTGGTGGGAGAAAGATCCTGCCCTCGTCACTGCCTACGCCCTGCTGACGATGGAAATCATCTATCCTCGTCTCTAGCGAGGCTCCGGGCTTGCCGATTTAATAAATTTTGAGGGATGTCTGTCATCGAACGTTCGATCCAGGTCGGCTACCGACTGCGGGTTTTCTTCACCCAGAATGCCTTCGACCCGGCGAACCTGGTTTTGCTGACCGTCCTGCGCGACGAACCGCGTGGCCCACGTCGCAAGGCTTTGGTCGTGCTCGATGAATCGCTCGTGCAGGCCCAACCCGCGTTGGCCCGCCGGATCGAGGCGTATTTTGCCGCGCACGACGAGGGTCCTCAACTCGTCTGTGCTCCACTTGTCATCGAAGGCGGCGAGCGCACGAAGAATTCGTATTTCCACGTCTCCGAAATCCAGTCGCAGATTGACCGCTATCACATTGACCGGCACTCCTACGTCGTGGTCATCGGCGGTGGCGCGCTGCTGGACATGACGGGGTTGGCGGCCGCCACGGCCCATCGGGGCGTGCGTTTGGTGCGGTTGCCGAGCACGACTTTGAGCCAGTGCGATTCCGGCGTGGGCGTGAAAAACGGCATCAATGCGTTCGGCAAAAAGAATTTCATCGGCGCGTTCGCCCCGCCGTTCGCCGTCGTCAACGATTTTCAACTGCTCGAATCCCTCACGCCGCGGGACCAACGTGCCGGCTACGTGGAAGCCGTGAAGGTGGCGTTGATCCGCGACGCCGGGTTTTTCGACGAAATCGAAAACTCGGCGGACAAACTGTGCGTATTTGATCCGGCGGCGGTGCAACGGCTGATTATCCGCTGCGCCGAATTGCACGTCGAGCACATCGCCACCTCGGGTGACCCGTTTGAGTTCGGCTCGGCGCGCCCGCTGGATTTTGGCCACTGGTCGGCGCACAAACTGGAGCAGTTGTCCGAATTCAAAATCCGCCACGGCGAGGCGGTGGCCATCGGTATCGCGCTCGACTCGATTTACTCGCGGATGGCGGGCCACCTCGAGGCTGCGTCGGTCGGACGCGTGTTGCAGTTGCTGGAGACGCTGGGCTTTGATCTGTTTGCGAACGAACTTTTGCACGCCGCTTCAAACAATTCGCTGATGGTGCTGGAAGGGTTGGAAGAATTTCGCGAACACTTGGGCGGTGAACTGGCGGTCACGCTGCTGGGGAGCATTGGGCGCGGGTTTGAAGTGCACCAAATGGATTCGGCGAAAGTTGTCGAAGCAATTTACGAATTGAGGGACCGGCACGCACGGCGACCAAAGCGGTAGGGACGCGCTGCCGCGCGTCCTTCGGCAATTGCCGATTTCCAAACGGGCTTGGTATAAGGCGAGCCGCCGCCTTGCTGCTTTTTATCAGCAGCGCCTACATCACACACGGACAGGAGGTCACCTTGGGTGATGCCACCTTTAATGCGACCAGTGACCAGGCGCCTGCCGACTGGCATTTCCCCATGCTGCCCGGTGTCACTAACACGTTTGCAGGTTTCGGTGACAATGACAGCCTCACCAAAACGGAATCCTTTTCCCTCGGCGAAACGGTCGCCGGCGTCAAGGCCGTGAAGCGGCACATCGAGGGCAGCTCTCCGGCGGTGCCCACCGAGGATTGGTGGCTGGCCTCTGCCACGAACGATGACCTGCGGGTGCTGAAACTGGTTCGCGCTGAAGTTGTGGTCTTCGAAGCTTCCGACACCGTTACCCCTCTCTTGCTTTTGCCCGGAACACCCACCAATGGCCAAACGTGGGACCTGTTCGGGGCGACGATGAGCGTCGAATCGTTTGCTCTCTCGTTCACGGGCGCACTTATAAAGATGACGGAAACGTCAGTCTCCGATGTTAAGTGCCACTATTACCGCGGGGGTATCGGGCTCACGCAGACTGAGTCTGGCTCTTCCTCCGGATGGAGACGCGTGCAATGAATCGTTCACCCAAACCAAGCCCTGACCTCTCACCGAAACACAGTTTCACCCAAAACTCCATGTCTCCTATGAAACAAGAACCGAAACACGAATCTCTCCCGAGAACCGTCAATCCGGCAGGCCGGTCCGGACGTCCCCACTTTTCGCTCTGGGCCTTGCTGGTCACGGCCACGTTAGCGCTGGTTGCTTCCGCTCAGGGCGCTGCCCCGACGATCAGCATGATGCCCAGCTACAACCAAAACCAGACTTATGCGAATGCCGCCTTCAACGAATCCATCCAGGTCTGGGGTCGCGTCAGCGGAGGTTCCGGCACCTACACCAGCTACACGATCGACTTCGGCGACGGAACTCCAGTCGCAAGTGGTTTGGTGATCAACGCGGATTTCAACACCGTGTTGAACGTGCAGACACCGACTCCGATTGCATCGCCCAACCGTAATTTCATCAAGGCGGATCACGCCTACACCTCGGGTGGCTCCAAAACGGTCACTCTCACGGTGACAGACAATCTAGGGGCCACCGCCAGTGGGACGGCCGTAATCCGGGTGCTGCTGGCCCCCACCCACGATGAGCGCGTGAATATGGCGATCGAGAAGGGGTTGCTCTACCTGTATCGCACTCAGGTCAAAACTACGGCGGGAGGCGGGGTCCAAGTCAGCCAATGGTCTGCTAACAATGCTGGGGAGTATCAATCTGCCGTTTCCGGGGCGGCCGCGATGGCATTCGCTGAGAATGGCCATCTGGCCAGCAATGATCCCGTAACGGATGTTTACGCGGAGACCGTGAAGCGGTGCATCTACTATGCCGTGTCGCTGGGGCGGAACCTGGCGATTGGCGCGCAAGCAGGCGGAAATCCCGATGCCAATGGCAACGGCCGAGGAATCTATTTCGCCGATCAAATCGTCTATAATCACAGCTTTCAGACCATGGGTGTGGTCAACGCCTTCAAGAACGCTGCCGCGGCACAGGCAACGCCCATTCCGGCCGGCCTATGGGTCGGCGGCGGCATCATGCCAGCCAACTTTAAGGATTTTATTCAAGATGCGCTGGACGAATTGTCTTATTGTCAGGGCGATGCGGGATACAAGGGGTGGCATTACTCGACGACCACCGCCAACTCTGGTAACAATGGTTTTGACGGGTCCACGCACCAATGGCCCAATATCGCCATCCTTACCGCCAAAGAGCGCTAGGGAATTACTCCGCCGGCGTGGGTCGTCGCCAATTCGATGAATGCATACAATCTCGGCACGGCCCAATCGGGAACCTATCTTGGCGGCCTCGGATACAGCCACAACAACCATTGGAATAACTCCGGGAAGACGGGTGGGGCATTAGTGGGTTATTACCTCGGGGGAAAGCTGATCGGTCCTGACGCTGACGCGAACCGTTCGTTCACCTTCGTCAAGAATTTTTGGACAAGTCAAACTCAGACGAGTTCCGGAGCCCAAGGCGGCGGCTGGGTTGGAGATTTTTATGCCATGTTCGCGCTGAAGAAGGGCCTTCAATTAATGGAAGTGACGACCCTCACGACCCCAGGTGGGGAGGTCCACGATTGGTATAAGGAGATGTCAGGGTGGCTGTTGGGCAATAACAGCCTCGTGCCCGCCAGTTTGGGGAACACATGGCGGAATGCCAACAACGCCTTTGGTCAACAGGCCGATGGCTCATGGAGGGCCAACCCAGCTTATCCCTACATGTATTCTGGAGCTCCCATGGGGACAGCCCACGCCATCCTGATTCTCACCAAGGCGGTGACGATTCCCCTGCCAGTGGCAGTCATCGCGCCCGTGGGCGATCAGTCGTCGCGCTTTCCGGCGCCGTTCACGTTGGACGGCAGCGCCTCTTTCCACCAAGATCCCGCGATTCCCATCGTTGAACGGCTCTGGGATTGGGATGCCAGCAATGGAGTTGATTGGAACAGTCCGAATGCCACCGGTCCAACCCCCCTCGTCAATCCGGGGTGGATCGTCAATGGACCCCGCACGGTCACCCTGCGGGTCAAAGACAACCAGAACCCCGCCAATACCGCCACCGCGACGATCATCATCAATGTGACCGCCAACGATATCGCGCCGACCGCCTTGGCCATGCCGCCCTCCCAGGTTCCGCAGATCTACAGCGGCAATCTGGGCGACACCATTGTCCTCGACGGATCCGCCTCCTTTGACGTGGATGGCGATGTGATCGAGAGCTACTCGTGGGACCTCAACGGTGACGGGCAATATGGGACCGCGGCAGACATCGCTTTGGATACCTCAGGCTTCAATGCCGCCGGTTCGACCGCCTCGGTGGTTTACCTCAGCGCTAACAACAGCCAGGTCGGCCTGAGGGTGTGCAGCACGCCCAGGAACGCTGACGGCATCGCTCTTGGACCTCAGAAATGCGGCACGAGCACCAAACCGGTGGACGTTTATGCCTCGCTCACCGACCTCCACGTGTCATCCCTGACCGCCGCGAATTTGAACCCGACCGTTTCGGCGGACATCAGCGCCACGCTGAGCAGCGCCGCGGGAAGTGCGGCCTTCAACAACGTGGTCGTTCGTTTCTACAAGGGCAATCCGCTGACGGGTGGCGTGCAAGTCGGCGCCAGTTACCAGGTGAATATCCCGGCCGGTGGCTCGGTGGTCCTGAACGTTCCTGGTTTTCTCCTCAGCGGCACCTCATTGCTCTGGGCCTTCGTGGACGCCAACAACCTAGTGCCTGAATACAACGAGGCGAACAACACCGCCAACGTCAACGTCGCGAACCAGCCGCCGGTCGCGAGGGCCCAGGACGTAACGGTGTCGGCCAACGGAAACTGCCAGGGAGCGGTGACCGCCGCACAGGTAAACAATGGGTCGAGCGATCCGGATAACGATCCGCTTACCTTTACGCTGAATCCGGCCGGACCCTTCGCACTCGGTGACACCCTGGTAACTCTGACCGTGAGCGACGGGAAAGTTTCCTCCACGGCGACGGCCACCGTCACGGTGAAGGATCTCACCCCGCCTCAGATCGCCTGTCCGGCGGACATCAGCGTCAGCAATGATCCGGGAGTCTGTGGCGCGGTGGTGAATTACACGGCGCCGGCGGGCACGGACAACTGTCCGGGCGCGACACTGTCCGGGCGCGACCACGGTGCAGACGACGGGTTTGCCCAGCGGTTCGATCTTCCCGATTGGGACGACGGTCAACACGTTCGAAGTGACCGACGCCGCCGGCCTCAAGACATCGTGCAGCTTCACCGTGACGGTGCTGGACACTGAAAAACCGGTGGTCAATTGCCCCGCCAACATTGTGGCCAGCAACGATCCGGGGACTTGCTCTCGGGCCAACGTCCTCTTCACGGCCACGGCTTCGGACAACTGTCCGGGCGTTACCATCGCCTACAGCATCGCCCCCGGTTCTACCTTCCCGGTGGGCACGACTCCCGTGACGGTCACGGCCACCGACGCCTCCGGCAATCAGACCACCTGCACCTTCACGGTGACGATCAACCTGACCGAGAATCCGGGCGGGCTGTATCCGATCGCCTTGAACGCGCAGACCCTGGCCGGAGTGGCACCTGGCAGCTTGCTGCCGGACATCTTCAACGGCACCCAGCCGGGCAATTTCGGCTGGCTGACTTGGGCGGGCAGTCCAAATGAGCCCACGGTGTCCAAGAGTCTGACGCCGCCCGGTGACAGCTTCACCTACAAGAACCCGTCCAATGCCGCCGACAACGTGATCTCCATCGGAGATTGGGTGCAAGGCAAACCGGGCGTCTCGAACAGCAACGGCGTGCGCAATGCGCTGGACGTGCTCAAGACCATCGACATCAACGTGCCGATCTGGGATCAGACCACTGGCAACGGCAACAACACCAAGTATCGCGTGGTGGGTTTCGCCAAAGTGCGGATCGTCAGCTATCTGCTGCCGGGTCAGAACCGGATCAGTGCGCGCTACCTTGGATCGGCCTGCGGTCCGTGAGACGAATGTGAGTGGGTTTCGGCTTTGAACCGCCAGACTCCGGCCAAATGATCACCAGCCCCGATGCTGCAAAGCGTCGGGGCTTTCCATTCAGGTGCCTCAGGCATCCGGCAAGCGGTTCGGCCAGGCGGCTGATTGTCATGCGAACCTCCCCCGGAAAAGAGTGTTGTCCACGGAAGAGGGAGACCTATGCTTCCCCGATGGTCGCAATAAAGTCGTGGGGCTTGCTCGCGCTTTGCCTGTCTCAGCTACGGTTTCTGGTTCTATCTCACCTGGCTACCGACTTACATCAAGGAGCAATTCGGGATGGCGGAAGCCGACCGCTACCTGGCCGCTTTGCTGGCTGCTCCTCCGCTGTTCCTGGCTGGGATCAGTTGCTGGCTCACCGGTTGGCTGACCCCTCGGCAGGTCAAGCGGTTTGGTGACGTGGCGCGGGTGAGGCGCAGCTTGGGTGCGACCGGCTGCGCGCTCGCCTGCCTGATACTCCAATTCTCCGGCTGGATGAATACCTGGGGTTGCCTGGGGGGATTGCTTGCGCCTTGGACCATCCCCTATATCCTGCAGGCGGCGGGCAACGACTGGGCCGTGGTCATCCAGGTCATCGCCGGCTGGTACTTCGTCGGCGCCCTTTCCTGGCTGGGCATTGACCCGGTCACGCCGGCGGACCGGACCGAGAGTCCTGCCGAGCAAAAACAAGAACAAGAAAGCGTATGAAGACGACCGCCCAACTGAGCGAGAGTATCGAACGATTCCAGCGGGTCTTCTGGAAGAAGCAATCCGAGGGCCGGCCCCCGATCGGCGTCGTCAACCCGGACATTTACCTGCCGGTGAAGTATCTGCGCCGGCCTTTTCCCCGCCAGCACGTGGAACCGGGGGATGTGCGAACCGACACGGTCATGACCGATTACGAGTTCGCCTTTGCGGAACGACCCGTGAACTGCGACGACTGGATCCCCTTCGCCGCGCCCTGGCGAGCCATTCCCTGGCTGGAAGCCTGGTGCGGCTGTCCCGGTCCGGTTCTCCTCCGGCTCGCTGGCGCCGGACTCCATCTGCGATTCGGTCGAGACGCTGGCGGCTGCCCCGCGGCCCGCTCGAGAAGAATGGTTCACTTGCTTGCGTCAGCAGACCGAACTGCTGGCTGCCAGTGCTCCGCCGGACTGTTGGATCAGTCCGACCCTTGCGCTTCAAGAGGACGCTTTGGGCCTCTGCCATCCCAACCTCTACCGGGACCTCTTCATGAACTACACGGCGGAGGCGGTGCGGCATCTCGGGCCTTGCGCGGTCTTCCATATGCACTCAACCGGTTTCCAGCATTTCCGCCAGGTGCTCCGCATTCCTGGCCTGGCCGGCCTGCAAATGACGGTCGAGGCCAACGGCCCGCCCCTGGCGGACCTCCTGCCGGTATTCCGGGAGATTCTGGAGCAATCGCGCCTGCTTCTCTTTTTGGACCATCGGTTCGAGGAATTGTCTGCCGTGTTGCCGCATCTTGCGCGGGCAGGGCTTTATCTGGCCGTCCCGGAAAGGTGCCTGCAAAGTGAGGCAGCGTTTCTCCAGTTTACCAAAGCCCACTGGCGGGCCGACATGTAGCCAAACATCCCCGCGGCAGACCATGAGCAATTTAATTCGCCTCAAATTCTTCCTCATGATGGGGCTGCAATTCTTCATTTGGGGCTGCTGGCTGCCCTTGATTTACAGCTATCTGCCCAGCCTGGGATTCACGCCGGCCCAGCAGTCCTGGATTCTCAACGCGTTCCCCATCGCCGCCGTGATCGGCCTGTTCTTCGGCAACCAATATGCCGACCGGCACTTTGCGGCGGAGAGATTCTTCGGCTTCAGCCACTTGGTGGCCGGAGCGGCCATGCTCCTGCTGGCGTTCACAAAATCCTTCTGGTCATTTTTCGGGCTGATGTTGCTGCATTGCCTGTTCTACGTGCCGACAGTTTCCATCGTGAACTCCATCATCTTTGCCCACCTGAAAGACCCGCAAAAGGAATATGGTCTGACACGCGTGGGCGCTTGCGTCGGGTGGGTCATGGCCGCCTGGCCGTTCACGTTTATCCTTGTGGATTGGAACAAGGTGCATGCCGCCCACCCGCACGGTTTGGGGAATTGGCTCGGCACGGTGCTTGGCTCCGGCCTGACCGGCGGAGTGCTCCAGCAGGCCACACGCTGGACTTACATCGTGGCCGGCAGCGCTTCGCTCCTGCTGGCGGCCTGGAGTCTCGTGCTGCCGCACACCCCGCCCAAGAAGGTCGAGAGCGGCGCCGACCGCTATGCCTGGCTGGAAGCCTTTAAGCTCCTCAAACAGCCATTTGTGCTCGTGCTCTGGCTCGTGGCCGCGGCGGACTCTTTCGTGCTCTACAGCTATTTCAACTGGACCGGCACTTTTCTGGCCGCCAAAGCCGCCACGGGGGGTGTTGGCATCCCCGGCAACTGGATCATGCCGATCATGAGCGTGGGCCAGATCTCTGAAATGCTCACGATGTTCATTTTGGGGCCTGTCCTCAAGCGACTCGGCTGGCGTCGGACGATGATCATTGGCATCCTGGGCCATTCGGCGCGCTTCTCGGTGTACGCCTTTTTCCCGAATCCGGCGGCTATCGTCCTGGTCCAGTCGCTGCACGGCATCTGCTACGGGTTTTTCTTCGCCACGGTCTATATCTTCGTGGACGAGTATTTCCCGAAAGACGTGCGGGCCTGCGCGCAAGGCCTGTTCAATGCGGTCATTTTAGGGGTGGGTGCGCTGGCGGCCAACTCGCTCTGCCCGTATCTGATGCAAGAGGTCTTCACGCAGGGCGAAATAACCAACTTCCGGGGTTTGTTTCTCGTGCCGCTCGCCATCGCGACGTTGGCCGCCATCGTGCTGGCGCTGTTCTTCCGTCCGCCCACAAAAAGACAAGCCGTGCCGCCGCTTCAAACAATCGCCGCCCACTGACAATCAAACGCAATACAGAACACCGACTGAACACTCCTATGGACAATAACCAACCAGCAGAGACAGCCAAACCGGCCAGCAAAACCGGATACCCTCGTTTACAACTATTGGGACGAGCGCCCAGCCGCCCAAACGGACGACGATCGGGTGAAGTGAATTGTCCTGGCTCGCCCGCAAGAGAAGACGCTCCTGCTGGTGCTCCAAAGCTGGGCCACCAACGATCGGACCGTGAAACTGACCTGGAAGACGCAGGCGCTGGGCTATGCCCCTGGCACTCAAGTGCTGAACGCGGAGGACGGAACCGCGCTGCCCGCGAGTGACGGCTTGCTCCACTTGGTCCACCCCGGCCCGTACGGGACACGGCTACTGAAGAGACAGTGAAATCAATGACAGAAAGATCGAAGACCGGAACATGGAAGACTCAAGCAGCCGGCTCCGCATTCTCATTCTACAGCACCGCTCAGGAAGATCGTGCCCAACGGTTCGCAAGGTGCTAAACGACGTTCGCTGAAAACCGATTTATGAAACCAAATATCAACCTGATCCACTGGTGCGTCCCACACGGATGTTGCGGATGTTCGCCCGGCCTAGCTGGATCAGGATTGCGTGTGCTCCGTGGCGGTACTTATGCCGAACCGCCCGGCTGGTACGATCCGGCAACTCGCCACGGCGAGCGCCCCATCCGCCGACTGCCCTGGAATGGCCTCCGCCTCGCCCGGAGTATTCCCGAAGACGCGGTTATGATCCTCAAGCCGAAGAACGAATGAAAACCGCCCCATTCGCTCGCAGCCTCGGAAAACTCGCGGTCCTGGCCGCGCTCTGGATCGTCATCGCCGCCCAGTTGCTTTCAGCCAATGCATTGGCTGAATCCCCTGGGATCGGCCCTGGTTCTTCGGCTCCGGCCGCGGAGGCATCCTCGGACGTTCGCCAATCCTGGAAGGATGACTATGCGAGCCTGAAGGGGGCCTTGAGCAACCGGGTCAACCGCTACGCCCTGCTCAGAACGGGCGACGACCGCAAGGATGTCGCCCACATCCAATCCCTCTTCTGGGAGAGCGACCGAACGCTGGCGGACGTCGCTCTGCGCCGCACCTCGGTCCTGCTGCAGCACTTGAAGAGCCTGCCCAAGGCGCCCGATCTCGAGGCCTTGGAGAAGCAATTAGCTGCCGTCAGGACCAGGAACTCGGAGGCCGCGGATGACCAAGAGATTTACCTGGCCGTGCGCATGATCGGCCGTGCCGCGGTGCTGGCCAATCCGCTGCTGGATTTTGACGGGTTGATCTTCAATCGTTGGTCCAGCCGATACGGCCATGTGCAGGAAGCCTGGGCGAACTCCGTGCTGCGGGACGGCGGCCTCTACATCATGTCAGGGCTGAAGACAGGCCAGGTCACCGTCCGCCCTCTACTGGAGGACTCGCGCTTCGAGAACGGCCCCCACCAGGGCAAGCGGATTCTTGAAGTGAGCAAGGTGGTCCGGTCCTTCGACCTTTCCTACGACGGAAAGAAGGTGGTTTTTGCCTGGCTCCAGCCATCTCCGCGGGCCTTGAAGATCGTGAGCGTCAACGTGGACGGGTCCGGTCTGCGCCAGTTGACGGACGGCGGTTTCGACGACTTGGACCCGCTCTGGCTTCCCAACGGACGAATCGTTTTCATCTCCACCCGGGTCAAGCTGACGGTCCGCTGCAACTTCGGCCCCGCCACGCCGCAAGCGGTGTTGCACTCGATGAACCCCGACGGCACCGATCAGGTGCAGATCAGCTTCCATGAAACCAACGAGCGGTATCCCAGCGTGGACAACGATGGCCGGCTCATCTACATGCGCTGGGACTACATCGACCGCGACTTCTCCGCCGCGCACAACCTGCGGGTGTGCAAGCCCGATGGTCGCGACCCGCGCTCGCCCCACGGCAATTATCCGGAACCGAATGTCTGCGGCGACGGATGGAGTTCTTGCCCTCGACACGCCCTTCGGGCGCTGGGCCAGTTCCGTCTCTCGCCGGCCCAGTTTCTTCAACCGCGCCGCGGCCTTGACCGTTACCTCCGATAAACCGGCCCGTTGAAAATCTCGTTCGGATACGGGAGCTGGTTTATGAGTTGCCAGGAGCGATTCCATTTCACGAATTGGGCCGTGCCACCAAACGTCCCAATAACGGCTCCTCCCGGCAGATTGGTGATGGTACTGGGTCCATTGGGATTCGAGAGGTTCCACCAGCCGGCGATACCCGCATGACGAATTGACACCCCGTTGCCGGCGTTGCCCGGCGGTGGAACATTTGAAGCGTCGTTAAAGTTATAAGCAGCCAGTTCATTCTGCTCCCACATCTGCCAGTCCGTGGGGAGAAAGTCGGTCAGTTTGTACGTCTTCCCGTCTGGGTTGAGGGAAGGCTTGCCAATGTTATTATAGCCGCCGATTGTGCCGTTCCAACAATAGGAAGTGAGCTTGAGCGGCCGATCCAGCCAGAGTTGCTTTAGCTTCCCTGCGCCGCGTGTCGCCACGTCTTTTGGACACCAACAGACGTGGTAGTCGCTCAGGAACGGTCCAAGCTGGCTGATTTTGAAAAAGGCCAACTGACTGTTAAACTGAGCGGAATTGACGTCCCTGCCCGCAGCCGATTGCGGGGCCGCGGGGCCGCCGGGAATGCGACCGTTGTTCCTGGTTGCGTAAACCCAGCCGTCCGGGCCGGTGAGATCGCCGCCCCACGTTGGGTGGGCCAGGTAATCATTGTTCTCGGTCGCATAGAGATGGCTGGCCAGCAGGATTTGCTTCACGTTGTTCAGGTCAAGCGTCATTTGGGAGCGGTCCTTCGCTCTGCTGAGCGCCGGCAAAAGCAGGCTGGCGAGGATCGCGATGATGGCGATGACGACCAGCAGCTCGATTAAGGTGAATGCCGATCCAGTGAAGGCCAGGGTCCGACCCTGCGGCGGGTGGAACGGTGAATCTCTTTGTGTCTTCATTTTTCTTTTTCCTTCCTTTTGTGCGCCAACACGATCTCCGCCAAAGACGGCGTGCGCCCAGCGCGCACCTCTTCGCCAGTAAGGACAGAGAGCAATTCCCTTTTCATAACGCATGGAAGGATAGCCCGCATGCTTCGGTGCAACAAGACAAATAACGGTGAACAAATAACGGTGAACCAGCCGCCGCCGCGGCCATGAGCATCGGTGGCCGGTTTGCTTTCCACGACGGTGGCGAACGGCCAACACCCACCTTGCGCTGTTGGATTAACAACCCGCCCCGCTCATCTGTGAGGTCCGCAACGTGCGCGCGGCCCAGGGCCCGGACGCGATGGGCAAGTTCCGGAACCAAAACCGCGGCCTGGTGATTGACTGCGAAGGCGGTTACTTCGCCGGCGACGCTTCCGGCGGAGCGGTCTTTGATCACCAGGGCAAGAAGATCAAAGACATCCTGGACGACGGCAGCTCCAAGAAACTGGAAACCTCCCATCTGTCGAACTAGAATCGTCCGGTGGGTTTGCCTCACCCCGCCGGCTTGCCCGGCACGGCCAGGAGGCGATTCTGTACCGGCAGGTACAGCACGCCGTCAGCCGCCGTGGGAGTGATGGGCATGCTCTTGAGCCGGCTTCGTGAAAGCACCTGCAGTTCCTTCCCCGCCCTCAATACCCAAAGGAGGTTGGCCTCCGTGCCAGCATAAACTTTCCCGTCCGCGACAAAAGCCGAAGCGCACCAGGTCTTGGCCCCCAAAGGATGCACCCAATACCGCTGGCCGGTGCCGGCATCAAAACAATGCAGATTGCCCGTGTAGTCGGGAAGATAGAGGAGGCCATCCGCGATGGCCGCGGTCGCCAGCGTGCGCTCAACGAGTTCCGAAGACCACACCTTCCTGCCGGTGGCGGCATCCACGCAGGAAAGACAGCCGCGCCCAACGCCATGAATCGGACTCTGGCCAATGGCCACGTAAATCTTGCCGGCGTGGAATACGGGGGTGCCGATGACTTCGCTCGGACCATCCGGGCTATTTTTGCTGTGCTTGGAATAGGGAACCGGCTGGCCATCGCGCATCCGAAAATCCGGCGGATTGCAGTCGTAGGCCCAGACTTGCTTGAGGATTTGGATTTCCGGACCCGGGCTGGGTGACGGCGGATCGAAGGCGTAAAGGAAGCCGTCGGCGCCGCCGAAAAAGACGAGCGTCCGGCCATTGACGCGGCCAGCCACGGGTGAGGACCAGTTGCAGTGCAACATGCGCCGGCCGATCTTCGCGTCGTCTTGGGCCACCAGCCGGCCGGAATTCTTGTCGAGAGCAATCAAACTCGGCGCGTCGGGTTTGGGGGTTTTGTCGTGGCGGTCGTCAATGCCGTTGGAAGTGCAGGCGTAAAGGAGGTCACCGTCCAATAGCAGGGTGCTGCCGCAAACGTCGTGCAGAATGACCCCCAGTTCCGTGATGAGATTATACTTCCACAGGATGTCGCCGTCGGTCGGCTCCAGTTTGGCGTCCGGGGTGTTGGTTATCCCCATGTCAGCGAGTTCCTCCAGGAACGGACCGTCATTGCCGTTGGCCTGGCCTTCGCGATCCAGGCACAGAATTTCGCCACGGCTGCTCACCACATAAACCCGGTTGCCTTCCACCACCGGGGCGGAGCAGATGCCGCAATTCCACTGGTCAAAGTGGTAGGGCGGTTTGACTCCCTCGAAGAAGCGCGGGATGGGCAACCGCCAGATCAATTGACCGGTGGCCTGCTCGACGCACAGCACGACGCCTCCACCCGTGGATTTGAAGCCCGCCCGTTCGATGCCGGAATCATTGGCCGCGACAAAGATGCGACCCCGGTCAAGGGTCGGAATGGAATACTGGTGCGTGCCGGTCTTGATTTCCCACAACGGCTCCGTGTTGCCCGGATCGGCCGGCAGGTTCCTGGCGGTGGAGGCCATGTTGGGGCTGGAAGTGCCGCCCCAGCGAAATGACGCGGCTGCCTTTTCCGGCACGGAATCGCCGCGCAGCAGCGACGCGGGGCATATAAACACCCAGGCGAGAATCCCCAGGAATTTTATCGTCGAGTGCGTCCCCGAATCGGCACTGCCATTTGGTTTAAGCGGAGGAGAGGACTTCTTCATACTGATAAATGGCATGAATGCCAGCGGACGCGCAACGAAGTTGCTACGTCCACCTGCGAATGAATACATATCGAGACCGTTCTAACTCTCAAACCTGCGGAGAGCAAATCGCAAGCAAGGCTCAAAGTCAACCCCGCTGCCAGCAGCTCAAGCGGGCCAGGGATGCCCCGGCGGATTTCCGGCGCAAGGTGTACACGCTGCAGGCCGGCCAATGCGTCACTCACGACCGCGACCTCCGTGGCCGAAGGCAAAGAACGATTTCGCAAACGCCCGCGCCACGAGCTTCTATCGCTATCAACTGCCCGCGTTCACCGACCTTTACGGCGTGGACTTCGAGACGCTTACGGACGAGCAGGCGCGCGATTTGAACCGCCGCATCTTTGCCCATTACCAAAGCGAAGACTGGACCTACGAGGTGGTCACCGAGCGCGCCAACATCGAACTGATGTTCAACGACCCCTATTGGGACCGCCTGACGCGCACCAATTATTACCCCTTTGCCGTTCCCGTGTTGAAGGTGACGCGCCTGTTGCGCGGCTTTCATCCGTCGGAGTTTCCCGGAGACGTGGATTCCCCTTTTCGCTACGCGCGAGAAGAAAAGCTTCCGACCGCCACGCTGGATGATTACCTGGCCGTCATCGAGCGTTGGCTGAAGGCCGGACGGACGGACGGCGCCGTGTGCCTCAAGACCACGACGGCCTATGAGCGAACCCTCGAATTCGGCCGGGTGCCGAAGGAGCGGGCGGCCCGGGTCTATGGTCGTTCGATGGCGCAGCTCTCCGACGCGGAGGTGAAGGAGTTCGAGGACTTCATCATGTGGCACATCACCGAGCTGAGCGCCCGGCTCGAGGTCATGCCCAGCAACCGCCTGATGTGGGGGGCCGACGCCCATCATGCCGAGGGGACGTACGCCGCCACCGAGGTGACCCGCCGTTGCCTGGCCGAGGCGCTGGCGGAGAAAGTCGAGCGAGGCGAACTGCGCGAGGACGACGCGCTGCGCATCGGCCGGCAGGTTCTGCGGGAGAACGCGCTCGAGCTATTTCCCCGGTTGAAGGACCGCCTGTGGAAGCACAAAGGAAAATTGCAGCCGCCGGCGAAATGACTTCCGCGCGGTCCATCTCCTGCTCGAAGGGCGGGACAAATCTTCGACGTCATTGGCAGCGCCCCCGCCGCACCTGCACCGCAGCGGCGTTTGCGAGGTGTTTTGCTTTCACACCGCGCACGCATCCCGCCCTCGGGTCGCAGGTTGGTTCTTGCGTCGTTGGAACACCGAATCGCCCCCGTGCTTGAGGCTCGGATTAGCGGTCAACAATTCGGTCTGTGCTTATGGGAACCCTGCCAGGAATGCAAACCAGCGTTGCGCCGGGTTGCACCGAGGTCTTGACGGCGGGAATGCGCTACGCTTTCCTGTGGCGCGTTGAATCCCGCATCGCATCGCACGAACACGCCGAGTCCGGTTTCCGGCGAACGGCTGGTGCTGTGGGTCGTGTGGCTCACCTACGGCTCATTTTACTTCTGCCGCAACAACCTGGGCGTGGCCATGCCCGGCATCAGCGCGGAGTTCGGTTTCACCAAAGCCCAGATGGGCACGGTGCTGATGGCCCTGAAACTGGCCTACGGCGTCGGCCAATTCGTGAACGGCCAACTGGCAGAGCGCTTTCCGCCGCGCCGGCTGCTGGCGCTGGGCTTGCTGGCGTCCGCGGGACTCAACATCTTGTTTGGCTGGGCCACGGCGCTGTATTTCATGACGTTCATCTGGGCGTGCAATGGCTACGTGCAGGCGCTCGGCTGGGCGCCATGCGTGCGCGTGACCGCGAATTGGTTTCCGGCTGCTCGCCGCGGCCGCGCCATGGGCATCATCGGAACCGGATACCAACTATGCGGCGCGCTGACGTTTGTGGTGGCGGGTTGGGCGGCAGACCGGTTTGGCTGGCGCGGGGCGCTGTTCGTGCCGTCGGCAGTGCTGGTGGCAAGCGCGGTTCACATGTGGTGTTTGCTGGAGGAATCGCCCAGAGCAAACGCGACCTCGCCTATCCAGCATCCAGCATCCAGCATCCAGCATCCTGCTTCAGTGGGCCAAAACCTCGCGGTGACACTCAGCAATCCCGGACTTTGGTTTGTGGCGCTCACGCTCGGGTTGCTGGATTCCTGCCGCTACGGATACACGGATTGGGGCGTGACACATCTGACGGAGATTCACAAGACGAGCGTCAGTTCCGCCGCTTTCAAGTACGCGGTGTTGCCGTTTGGCGGCATCGCAGGTGCCTACCTCGCGGGCTGGGCGACAGACCGGTTCTTCGGCGGCAGACGCGTGCCCGTCATTGCCACGCTGCTGGGCATGCTGGCCTTGCTGACGTTTGCCTATGAGACCTTGATCGGGTGGGGGCTTGCCGCCAGCATCGTGACGCTGTTCCTGGTCGGCTTCTGCATCTTCGGTCCGCAAGTGCTGCTGGTGGGCACGCTGCCGGCGGACCTGGCGCGGCGCGGCACGGCCGCGGCGGCGGCAGGGTTCGTCAATTTCATGGGCTACATGGGCGCGGCGGCGGGCAACCAACTGACGGGGCAACTTGCGCAGAATCAGGGCTGGCCGGTCGCCGTGCGGTTTTGGGCCGGCTGTGCTCTGGCCAGCGCGTTGATCATTGCCTGCCTGTGGCAGGTCGAACGTCGGCGAAACAACACTGGCAAGTGACGAGTGACGAGTGACGAGTGGCGAGTGCCGGGAGGAAACACGTCCTCGCTACTCTACCGATACCAGCCAAACTCGTCGTAGGCTTCGATCAGCGCCAGGACATTCTCCACCGGTGTGTCGCCTTGGATATTGTGCGACGTGCTGATGAGGTAGCCGCCGCCGGGTGCCAGCGCTTCGATGCGCTCGCGCACTTCGGCGCGCACATCCGCCGGCGTGCCGAACGGCAGCGCGCGCTGGAGGCTGATGGCGCCTTGGAAACAAATCCGGTCGCCAAACTCCGCCTTGATCCTGGGAAAATCCATATCCGCCACGCTGGGCTGCAACGCTTGCAGAATGTCCAGCCCACACTCGACGAATTTTGGCAGCAACCGGTAGATCGAGCCGCACGTGTGATGCATCACCGGCACACCGAAGGCGTGGGCGATCTTGAGGTAGCCCTCGAAACCCGCGCGCAGCCGCTGCTCCCAAAGCTCAACCGAGCAGAGCAGTCCCCGCTGCTGGCCGAAGTCATCCCCCGTCACCAGGATGTCAATCAGGCCGCGGGCCGACTCGAGGATGCGGGTCATGTATTCGTTGTAGAACCGGGTCAGCCGGTCGGTGATCGCCTGGAAGATCTCCGGCTCGAGGAGCAGATCCACCAGCGCCTGGTCAATGCCGCGCAGGTACATCGCCGGTTTGAGCTGTGCGAACCGGTTGAGCCGGTCGCCCATGAACGCCACCACCCGGCCCCGCTCGCGCGCGGTCTTCGCTTGCTCGTAAACCGGCGCGTAATCAAACCAGTCCGGGCTGGGCCAGAACTCGTAGCGGTCCAACTGCCCGCGTTGGGTGACGCCCGCGAGCGGAAAGCGCGTCACCGACTTGTAGCTTTGCACCCGGTCGCCCGTGCCGACGATCTGCTTGATGCGCGGCACGCCCCAGAGGTCGTTCTCAGAGCCATCGGGGTGAACCAGCAGCGTTGGCCCGGTGTAGCGCGGTCCCTCGAGGTAGCGAACATCAATGTCGAAATGATCAAGGACGGCCGCGGCCTCGGGGAGGTTCAGCCGGCGGCAGAGCTTGCCGTAGGTTTCCGGCGTGGCCCAGAAATCCCGAGGCACACGGTCTGGTTCCTGGTGTTTGAGCGCCAGGAAAACGCGTTCACGTGAGTCCATGTTGCTTCGGCCTCAATTCATGCACAAATTCTGTTCGCGGGCAAACCCCCTCTTGCCTGCGTTAGGGCTCGCACCGGTGGGGTGTTGGAAAGCTCAGGCCAAGGCGAAGTCCAAGTGCCCGTTCTCGGACGGCGTGGTTCGCGGCAAAACAATCCACAAGAATTGGCAGGGTAATCAAAAGGTTGCTCGCGGGCCTGAGCGCTGGTTGACTTTGGCCCGATGAATTGGAAACGTTTGCTCGCCGACCGCCGCGACGACAAGGAACCCTCGACGAAAGCCGGCTACATCTGCCAGTGTAAACCGGTAAAGGTCCGCTGCCTCCGCGTGACCATGACTGGCAACTCCGCCCACACCGGCCGCCACCTCGTCGAGGTGATGGCCTTTGAGAAATAGACACGCATGACCCGACGCGAAAGATTAATGGCAACGCTCCGCGGCGAGCCGGTTGACCGGCCCGCCGTAAGCTTCTACGAAATCGGCGGCTTCCCGATCGATCCGGCCGATCCCGATCCCTACAACATCTACAACGCGCCCGACTGGCAACCGCTGTTGCAGCTCGCGGAGGAACACACCGACCTCATCCGCATGCTGAGCCCGGTCCGGGCGCGGTCGATTGACCCGACCGGCTCGGCTGTCGGCGCGTGCTGGCAGGAGTTCTTCCGGGAAGAAAGAAGCGACGACGGCAACACGCGGACCACGCGCACGGTGCTGACAGTTGCCGGGCGGACGATGACGCAGGTCACCAAACGCGACCGCGAGATCAACACCGTCTGGGCAGTCGAGCATCTGCTCAAGGATGCCGCCGATGTCGAGGCGTATCTCACCATCCCGGACGAGGCGTTCGCAGAACGCATCGATACCGGGCCGCTCGAAGCCGAGGAAGCCGCGCTCGGCGACCGGGGCATCGTGATGGTGGACACCGAAGACCCACTCTGCGCCGCGGCGGCATTGTTCAGCATGGAGGATTACACCGTGCTGGCGTTCACCGTGCCGGCGTTGTTTCACCGGCTGCTCGAAAAGATGGCACGCCGCATCCACCCGCGCACGGCCGAGGTCAGTCGGCGTTTTCCCGGCCGGCTCTGGCGCATCTACGGCCCGGAATACGCCTCCGAACCGTATCTGCCGCCGCGGTTGTTCGACGAATACGTCGTCCGCTACGTCGCGCAAATGATCCGCGACATCCAGGCACACGGCGGCTACGCGCGCCTTCATTGTCATGGACGGATCCGGAACATTCTCGACCTGATGGCCGGCATGGGCGCGGACGGACTGGACCCGATCGAGCCGCCGCCGCAAGGCGACATGGAATTGCGCGAAGTGCGGGAACGGCATGGCCGGCAACTCGTGCTCTTCGGCAACCTCGAAATTGCCGACCTCGAGAGGTTGCCCACGGCGCGGTTTGCCGAGAAGGTGAAGCGCGCGCTCGACGAAGGCACGGCCGGCACGGGCCGCGGTTTCGTGCTGATGCCTTCTTCCTCGCCGTACGGGCGCGAACTGTCCGCGTTGACGATGCGCAACTACGAAACCATCGTCGCGCTGGCGTCAGCCGGACAGCGTTGAATGCTTGCCTCTGCCGTTCGTATGATGAACAACAACTCGAGGATGTGCGCCCTCCGAAAGGAAGAACAATGAACCTGTGGCAGCTAGGGAAGGTCGCCTTGTCATTGCTTCAGCAGCCTCCGGGCTTCCTCCATCAGTTCGTGCTCGAAAGCGCTGGCGTAGGCGTCGAGCGTGGCCGCCTTGAAACAGAGTTTGCGGCCAAGTCGCCGCCATGCGGATACCGCGGTGAAGACTTCGCGCAGGATGGTCTTGGCGGCGGCGGACTTTAGCCCGAAGCGTGCGGCCACTTCCAGCGTCCCGGCGATGCTGGGTTCGGCGTGATGCTCGCTGATCGGAGTCTTGCCCACACGGGCGCGGTCAATCTCAGGCACCGGGTTGAGATCATACGCGGGCGAGAGCGCCCAGCGCCCGGCGGCGCGCATGAGAAAGCCGTGATTGCGGAGGTGGTCGTCGTAGTTGCTGGCCAGAAGCGAGAAAACGAGCCGCCGCCACAGTTCGCGCAAATCGCCCGCGACGTCGTGGCCGAACTGGCGGATGCCGTCGGCCAAGAGCGTGTAGGCGCCAGGGTCGCCTTGGGGAAGTCCCAACAGACTGGCGCCCGAGACGAAGGGAATGCAGGCCTGACCCGCGCGATCAAACCGGGTGATGACGGCGATGCTGTGCTGGCCCACGGACACCAACCGGTGTTCGACCGCGCGGAGGCCGGCTTCCGCCGCGAGCGTGAGGGCGAGGATTTCTCCGGCCGCAATGTCCCGGGTGTCGTCGGGTTTGGGGAACTTGGCCAAGGCCAGCCGTCCGTCGGGCAACGCGACGGCGGATTTGGGGCGAGCGCCGCCCAGCGGTGAGCCGGCGCCAAGGAGAAAGCGGAGGTCAGCAGCGGTGTCGGTCTCGGAGTGAATCGCATCGGCAGCCCGCAGGAGTGCCTGGAGCCGGATCAGCGGCGGCAGCTTGCCGGTGCTGGCGGCCAGAAACGGGCTGGCGGCATCCTGCCGGAAACGCAGCGCTCCCAGGCGCGAGGAATCATCCAGCGCGAGCACGTAGTCAATGGCTCGATAGGGTTTCTGGGTGAGCACCTTCTTGCGGACGGCGCGCTCGATGAGGGTTTGTCCCCAGCGATCCGGCCCGCAATCCTGGATGGACCCAAACAGCACCGCGCTGTGCTGGACACCGGGTCGGAGCAGCAGCGCGGTGGGATCAATGGGGAAAGCGTCGGGACGATTCAGCCAGTCCGGCGCATACTCAAAGGAAACCGCCGGGCCACGCTCCGCGGCGTGCAGCCTGCCTACGAGCTGAGGTTGCCCCTGCCACTCAATGTGAACTTCCCAACTCATGCGCGAGGACGACGAATGCGTTGAGGCAGGCGACGCTCGTCCAGGCTCAGGGCGAGATCGTCGCTCGCGGGCGCGGCGAGATTGGACAGCCGGTCCTGCAACTGAAGCACAAAGGCCGCCGTGGCCAGGGTGCCCAGTGAAACCGTGGGGTCGCCGCGCTCCAACCGCCAGAGCGTGTCGCGGCTGACAAACAGCCGGCCCGCCATGTCGGCCGTGGAAATGCCGCGTTTGCGCCGGGCCAAGGCGAGGTCGCGGCCCAGCTTGCGGAGCGCGTGGGCGGCGGGCAAGGGGATGGCAGGAGTCGTTGACATGGGCACAGTGTCCGATATGGCAGACGTTATGTCAACGAGTGTCTGCCATAGCGGTCGTTATTTATTGATGCCGGCTGCGCGGTGCCGATTGGTGATCCAGGTTTCGGTCAGGCGCGCGTGCTGGGCAGCGTTGGTGATGGGGATGGCCTTCGGGTTGAGCGTGGGGAGCGGCGTCTGGTCATTGGCCGGCACCAGCACTCATCAATAGACGTGACAAACAGGCCATCGCCCTGCCGGGAGAACAGGTCGGCTTGGCTTCGAATGAAGCGCGATTTACCAAGTCGAAGTCCCAGCCAAACTTGTCGAGCATTTCGTCCTGCCACTGGCAGGTCAGGCCGCCAGGCGTAAACCCGATGCGGCAGCACGTCAACGACGCTGGAATTAACAGCAAACAATGTGCGGGTTTTGTGCGAGTCGCGGCTCGTCGGCTGCCACCAAGAAGACTGCGCTCTGCCACGCTGTGTCCTTCCCTTGCCAAACAAAAGAATATGAATTCCGGCGATGGAATCGGGTCAATTGAAATGAATGTGGCCAGCATGGCCAGACCATCACTGTGAACCTTCGCATTAACTACAGGCGCCTTATGAAAAAATCCCATCGTGCTTTTATCCTCATCACCCAGTTGATGCTCCTTTGCGTGGGCCTCACCACCATCCGGTCCGCGGAGCGCTTGGACCGCGGCGTGGTGACCCTTCCGACTACCGACGGCCAAACCTATGTCGGCTGGCGGCTGCTGGCTTCCGACCCGCCCAATGTCGCGTTCGATGTCTTTCGCGCCGATGTTCCCGAGGGCGCGCGGCAAAAGCTCAACCCCAAACCGATTCAGGATTCCTGCAATTTTGTCGATAAGACCGCCGGGAGCAAAAGTTGGTTTTACAGTGTCCAACCCGTCGTGGCCGGGGCCAAATTGCCGGAGTCGAAACCAGCCCAAGCCGATCCTTCCGCCAACGCCAAAGGCTATCTGAAAATCAAGCTGCAAGGGGCCTATCGCGCACAAAAAGTCGGCCTCGCCGACCTCGATGGCGATGGCGCGCTCGATTACCTCGTCAAGCAGCCCGACTTCAATACCGATCCCTACCAGCAACCCGGCTATTGGAAGAAAAGCGAAGACACTTACAAGCTCGAAGCCTACCGCCACGACGGCCAATTCCTCTGGCGCTACGACATGGGCTGGGCCATCGAGGAAGGGATTTGGTATTCGCCCATCGTCGTGTACGACCTCGACGGCGACGGCAAAGCCGAGGTCTTCTGCAAAGCCGGCGAAGGCGACCCGCGCGAGCCAGCCGGCCACGTCAAGAGCGGCCCCGAATACCTGGTCATGCTCGACGGTCTCACCGGCCAGGTCGTGAAGAAGCTGCCGTGGCCGAGCCGCGACGGCTTCGACGACTACAATTACTATTCCCGCAACTTGCTCGGCATCGCTTACCTCGACGGCCGGCGGCCGCATTTGATCGTCGAGCGCGGCACTTACAGAATCATCAAGGTCCAAGCCTACGACCCGGGTCTGAACTTGAAATGGTATTGGGAGGCGTCCGGCGACCACGCCAAATACCGCGGCCAGGGCATGCATGGCCTGCACGCCGCCGACGTGGATGAGGATGGCCGCGACGAAGTCGTCCTCGGCTCGGCAGTCCTTGACGACAATGGCCAACCGCTCTGGAGCACCGGCAAGGGCCATCCGGACGTCTGCTACGTGGCGGACGTCGATCCGAGCCGGCCGGGACTGGAAGTCTTTTACGGCCTCGAGACCCGCCAGCGCAGCAACGCCGTTTGCCTGGTTGAAGCCCGGACCGGCCAAGTCATCTGGGGCAATCCGGAGCCAACCATCCACGTGCACAGCCAGGGCATGGTGGGCGACATTGATCCCGCGCATCCGGGTCTGGAGTGCTACGCGGGCGAGGCCAAAGGCGGCACCAACTACTGGCTTTACACCGCCGGCGGGAAACGGCTTTCCGACCAAAGCCTCGGTGAACTGGCCCCAAAGGCCGTTTACTGGCTCGATGGCCCGACGAAGGTCTATATCGTCGGCAACAAAATCCTCAAATACCCGCGCGAGCAACTCGGCGCTGTCGAGGGCCGCATCGTCGCCATTGCCGATTGCTTGGGTGACTGGCGCGAAGAAGTCCTCACGGCTCTCGACGGCGAAATCCGCATTTACATGACCACGATCCCCGCCATGACCCGGCGCGTCTGCCTGATGCAAGACCGCCTTTATCGCACCGATGTGGCGATGCAGACGATGGGCTACTTCTATCCGCCACAGTTGGGCGGGAAGCTGGTCGAGATAGAAAGGAGACAGTAACGTGCTTCTGCAGTTGCGGATTGGCCGCGCGGCCACAGATCGTGCGCGCTTGGCTGGCGGAGGAGGGCATTGATTGGGGGTAAATCGTGTTTTCGGTTGAAAGCCCGGGCGTGTCGCAACGTCCAATACTTCAGCGAAAGGAAACTTGGGCGCGTCTGCGGACGACGGGCGGTCCGAGCAACGTTTTTTCCTTTCAAAATTGGCAGCGCATTGAAATATTGACTGGAAAAATAGATGAAAAAGAAAAACCGTCATACACGTAAACTGTTATTGATGTCAGCGCTCGGCGCACTCCTGGCCATGCAGAGCATCCCTGGGGCGAGGATAGCCCTCGCTGCGGATGCTCCACCGGCTCCCGCCAAACAGGCGCAGGGCGATCTGGCTCCTCTGCCGCTGCAACTCCCCATGCCGACCCAAAAAGGCACGCCCGACAACTTGCCGACAGGCCCCAACATCGAGAAACTCTCGGACCAGCCGCGTCCTCCTTTCATGGCCCCCAAAGGCGTGAAGAACGTGGCGTTGCAGAAGAAAGTGGTCGGCAGTGACAAGAACCCCATCACCGGCACGCTGGACCAGGTCACCGACGGCCAAAAGGAAGCTTTTGATGATCAAGTCGTGGAGATGCGGAAAGGCCCGCAGTACGTTCAGATCGACCTGGGCGGAGTCAATGCGATCTACGCGATCGTGATCTGGCATGACCATCGTTGGGTCCAGGTTTTCCGCGATGTGGTCGTGCAAACGGCCGATGATCCGGACTTCACCCAGAATGTCCGCGCCCTCTTCAACAACGATATGGACAATTCCTCTGGGCTGGGCGTTGGCACCGAGCGGGAGTACTTTGAAACGAAAGAGGGCAAGCTCATCGATGCCAAAGGCGTCAAAGCCCGCTATCTTCGTTGTTACACCAAGGGCAGCAATATGAGCGCCATCAACTGCTGCCAGGAAATCGAGGTGTACGGCCTGCCGGCGCAATGAGCCGTTGGCTGGCAGCCTGTGCTTCGTGAGTTCTGGAGAATTCAGGAACAACCAGGTCCACGAGGACAAGAGCGTGCGACTTAAGTCCGACAGGCTGCTCAGGTTCGGTTTGTTGCTGGTGGCCGCCGCGGCGCTGGCGTTGCGCGGCCCGCAACTGGACCGGCGGCCCCTGCACAACGATGAGGCCGTCAACGCCGTCAAACTCCAGTCGCTTTGGGAAAAAGGAGGCTATGTTTATGATCCCAACGAATTTCATGGCCCTACTCTCCACTACGCCGCCCTGCCTTTTCTCTGGCTGAGTTCCGACCGGAACTTCGATCACGTCAGCGAAACCACCTTGCGCCTGGCGCCGGTTTGCTGCGGTGTGGCATTGATCCTCCTGCTTTGGCTCATCGGCGACGCTCTGGGGCGGGCGGCAACTCTCTGGGCCGGTCTGCTGGCCGCCTTTTCGCCGGCCATGGTCTTCTACAGCCGATATTTTATCCACGAGATGCTGCTGGTTTCCTTTACCATGGTGGTCCTCGTGGCGGCCTGGCGGTACACGCGGACGCGGCATCCCGGCTGGGCTGTGCTGGCAGGAGCAGGACTGGGTTTGATGCATGCCACGAAGGAGACCTTTGTCATTGCGGTGGGGGCAATGGGTTTGGCTGCTTTGTTGACGGCGGCCTGGAATCGTTGGCGCGATCAGAAGACCTGGACGATTCAGTCGTACTGGAATTTCAACCATGCGCTGGCAGCTTTGCTGGCGGCAGCAGCAGTATCCATCGTCTTGTTCACGTCGTTTTTCACCAATCCAAGCGGACCGTTGGACTCGGTGCGCAGCTATCTTCCCTGGCTAAGCCGGGCGGGCGGAAATTCGCCGCACATCCATCCGTGGTATTTTTATCTCGAACGACTCGCCTATTTTCATCAAGGCAAAGGCCCGATTGGGAGCGAGGGGCTGATTCTGGCTTTGGCAGGAGTCGGCTTGATCGCAGCTTTTGTCCGCAAAGAACTGGCTGACGCCAACGTTACCTGGGTCCGATTTATTGCCTTTTACACCCTCATCATGACCGGAGCCTACAGTGTCATTTCCTATAAGACTCCGTGGTGCCTGCTTGGTTTCCTGCATGGCATGATCCTGTTGGCGGGGGTGGGCACAGTGGTGCTGGTCCGAATGTGCGCCTCGCGAACGTCAAGAATAGGGGTCAGAGCCGTCCTGTTGGTGGCGGCGGGCCAATTGGCCTGGCAGGCCTGGCGCGGCAGTTACCTTTACTGCGCTGATGGGCGGAACCCTTATGTGTATGCCCAGACTGTGCCTGACATCCTGCAACTGGTCCAAAAGGTAGAAGCCCTCTCCAAAATCCATCCACAAGGACATCAGATGTTGCTCCAAGTCATGGCTCCGGAAAGCGAATATTGGCCGTTGCCCTGGTATCTGCGCCAGTTCAAACGGGTCGGCTGGTGGGACCGCGTGCCGGTGGACCCTTACGCGCCGGCCATGATCGTCGGATCAAAGTTCAATGCTGCGCTGGACGACAAATCGAATAAAGCCTGGCTCATGGTCGGCTTGTTTGAACTGCGGCCCCAGGTTTTTTTCGAGCTTTACGTTCAGTTTGACCTGTGGCGGCAGTACGTGGAGAGTTTGCCGCGGGAGAGAGAATGAAGCACGGCCCTGCGAGCGAATGGGAATCCGGAGAAACTCTGGCAGAATTGGGCGCACGGTCTGCACCGGGTGACCTGTGACGGCGATCTCACCGCCGACATGCAACGTTTTTGCCGCTTCAAAGGAATCAAACTGGTCAACGAAGCTTAGGCTGCCATGGGGGCCAGCCCTCACTTTCGACCTCTCTGCCGGAAGAGACCGTTACCCCTTGGTCGTCCGTGCAGCTTTGGGCCGGCCGCTGAGACTGGCAATCTGCGCGGGATCCACAAAATGAAAACCGCCGTCGGGCATGACGACTAGGATTTCCGCGTGGGTGGGAAACAAGAATAGATGGTCCGGTGTTGCCACCGGCAGCGCGCGGCCATCGGTCAAATGGATTTTGAACGGCCGGAACGGTGTCACCTCTCGCATCTCGCGGATGGTTTTCAGCGTCATACCTGACTGAAGGTAGCCGCCGGCCCGTGGGAAGCAAGCTTGGCCTCGCTCGAATACAGGCCGCTTCGCGAGGACGCTATGATCCCGGCAGCGTGAAGCGATGCACCAGCAGTTTGGACTGGCCTCTACGGAACGAAACTGCGCCCGTGAATTGCTGGGTCCGTCCTCTAATGAAGATGCGGAGCGTAAACTGCGTCGGGTCCTGGCCGCCGTGATTGGCGTAATGATTCACAAACACTTTATACTCGCCCGCCGGCGCGCCTTGTCTCGGCCAATAAATGTTTTCGACCGGCCGGGTCGTCCGGCCCGACCCGGCATTCATGTCGATGTCCAGCTCGCCCCCGGAGTTGGAGCGCCGATGTTGATAATAGATTTCCTCGCCGCGGGGATCGACGCAATGCAGGTCCAGATCGTTGACATTATTCCACATCAACGAAATCTGCACGTCTCCCGACTTGGCGCCGGCTTTGATGAGACGGCGGCTGAAATCGTCGCTGAGCAGGCCCACATTCGTCTCCAACCTCGAGTTTTCCGCCCTGGGCGCCGCCGCCACGTTGGTGGAGGTCGAGTTATCCGGCGGCAGGTCGGGGTTGGGCTGGACAGGCGCGGTCGCCGCATTGGGGTCATCCGCTATTGGCAACAGCGGGTTCTCGGCGGTGGCGGGCAAATTCGTGTTGCCGACTGCAGCGGCCGGCTCGTTCGTCCCGGCGATCCCTGGCCGCGCGGGTCCTGACGAAGGCCGCAGAGCATTGACGAAATTCTTGAGCCAGCCAATCGACCTTTCGGGCAAGGCCGGAGAGGACGCGCCGCCGGGCTGCGCACCGGGATGCTGCGGATTGATCGGAGAATTCTGCTGGCGGCCTGACCGGCGCCGGCTGTCGGAGGAAGGACCACCATCACTCTCCGTCGCGCCCCCTTCACGTTCGCCGGATGCCTCGGCTCCCTGGGCCGGTTGCCCGTCGGCGCCGGCCTGGCCGGCGTTCCCCGCGTTGCCATTGGTGGCGCCGGAAGCCTGGGTGTTGGCCCTGCCTTGTTGCGAGCCGGCCTGCCCCGCTCTGGCCGCCGCCGCAGCCTCGGCGGCCGCGGCGATCTTGCGTCCAAAGACCGCCTTCTTGACTTCCTGGCCAGTCCCGGAGCCGGTGGGACGGATCAGGAAAAACAGCAGGGCAAGGAGAGCGGCGAGCACGCACAGCACCATGATGGAATCGGCGTAGCGCCGCTGCTGAACCAGGGACGGATCGCCCGATCCAGAGGCAGCGGCTCCGGCCAAGTCTGCGCCGGGGCCGGGCAAGACAATAGGGGCGCCACAGGTGGGACAGGGCACGCTCTGTCCTTCCCATCCTTCCGTCACCTCTATTCTCTGGCCGCAGCGCGAGCAAAAGAATTTCATGTCAAATAGGCGGAGGCGCCTCACCGCCGCCGGTCTTGAGTTTTGTGCTTTTCTCCCAGGGAACCCAGCTCAGTTCAAAGCCGTGCCGGATGGCCACCTCCTTGACCCGATTGAACGCGGCAAAGGAGTCTTCGTACACCTGGAAAATGAAATAATGCTCCCGGCTGGGGACGTCGGTAAAAAACTGGTTCAGCGCCGCTGCATCGGATTGCGGCTCCAGGCCAAGGCCGGGATTCGGTTCGGCAAATTCCTCTCCTTCCCCGGCGGTTCTCCAGGTGATGGTGGATTCGTTCTTCTCCTTCTGGCCGCGACGGAAGAGATGCACGGGATAGACTCGTCCGTAGCGCACGATGACATTCCAGGGACGTTTGCCGGTCTGATGCTCGCGCGGCAGGCGCAATTTCTGGACCTGCCGTTCCTGCTCCTGAGCCAGTTGCGTTTCAGAATCGCGCACCTCCTTTTTCAGTTCGCGGACTTTCTCCTGGAGTACTTCGTTCTTGTTGCGTTCCTCGGCCTGTTCCCGGCTCACGGTTTCCAGCGTCGCTTTCAGCATTTTCAGCTTTTGCACGGCATTGGTTTGAGTGGCGGCGGAAAGCTCGGCCAGCTTTTCGCCCGTGGAAGCGGTTTGCTGCTCCAGCAATTCCTGCTGCTGCCTCAATTCCTGGCGTTGCTCGACCAGCTTGAGCCGACGGGCGGTCTCCGGCCGGCTCGCCTGGGCGGCCAAGTCGGCTTGAAAGGCCTGCGCGCCGGCCAGGGCTTCTTCGGCTTTGGCCAGGCGGCGCTCGGTGATCTCGGCGCTTTCCGTGGCGGCGCGGGACGTTTCCTGGCTGAGGGTGGCCTCGCGCGAGATCAACGCCACCAACAAGGCGATAAGGATGATGCCGCCGAAGGTGTTGCACATGGTGTCCAACAGCATTTCGAGGCTGTCCGGTTGATGAAAACGGCGCCGGCTCATAACTCGCGCGGGCGGGTGAAGTGGATTTGCTTGTCCTCTTCCACGGCGTCGTAACCGACATCAAAGCCGGCATTCCGCGCGGTGTTGCGGCAGCGTTTAAAAAGACCGATGCCGGAGGGGCGGACGTAAAAAACGAGATAATCTTTGGCGGGCTGCAATCCATTGAGCAAATCGGTGAAGAGGCGGTCGCCCTCGCGGGCCGGCATTTCTTTCCTCGCTTCGGGCTTGTCAAACCGCTCGCAAACGATCCTGGTGCCGGAAACGGTCACCAAAACCGGCTCCTTGCCCGAAACTTCCCCTTCCGGAACCAGCCACAGTTGGGGCGCGCCCTGTTTGGCTTTTTCCACCCGGGCTTCGACCTGTTGGTTCTTTTTTTCCAATTCCTTGATCTCGGCCTGAACGGCCTGGTTCGTCTGGCACAAGGCTTGCACGTCCTTCTTGATTTCCTCGGCATGCTGGCCCAGGTCGGCCAAACCCAAGGTGGTTTCCTTCTCGCGCTCGGCTTGCTGTTGCCGGGTGAACCGGGATTGAGCTTGCGCGAGGCTGGAGGAGGCGCGTGTGATCTGCTGCTGCAGGGCTTCGATATCGGCTTGGAGGCGATTCGTGTCGGGGGAGGCCGCGGCGGTGGCCAGATTCCGTTGCCGCGATTCATTTTGCGAATTGAGCCGGCCGACCTGCTCCAGGCTCTGAGCAAGTTTCCGCTGCAACGGTGTCGGCTCCGTGGCCGACGTTTCAGACAGCAAGGCGGAACTGTTCAGGTAAAGCGTCAGAATCAGCGTCACCAGGATCAGGATGCCCGTGACCGACGTGATGATGTCCTGGAAGGCGAAGAAGCTGATTCTCAGACCGCTGTTTGCGCGCAGTTTGCTGGGCATAACCGGTTCAATGCCATTCAGGCTTTCTGATTTGATTTGGCCGCCGGACTGGCCGGGCCGGAGGAGGCTTCCGCAGCTTCCGCGGCCCGATTCACCAAGCGGAGCCTGGAGATGACGTAGGAATGGCAGTAATCATTGCATTCATCCATAAAATCGCTCTCTTTTTGTTGCAGGAAATTGACGTATAACTGAATGACCAGCGCGGCCACCAGGGCCACCAGCGTCGTTTCAAAGGCCGTCGCCAAACCGCTGGTCACTCCCTGCAAATTCGCCTTGATGGCGGAGAGGTCGCCGCTGGATTGGAGGGTCTTGGTGAAGGTGCCGATGGCGATGCTCAAGCCTTGGACGGTGCCGATGAACCCCAGCACCGGAATGGCCCAGACCATGCCGTTGATCAACGTGTAACTCGAGGCGATCTGGTTTTCGTCGTTTTCCGCCTGGCTCTTCAGGATCGTCGATACGTCGCTCAGCCCGCCGATGTTGTGCAGGTTGGACAGCGCGCGCTCGATGCGGTTCAGGAGAATGAAGTGCCGCGGATGATCCACCAAACTGTAAATACGTTCCAACACCGTCCTGGCGGTGGCCTCATTCAAAACAAAATCCGGCTGCTGCGGCACGGCCGCCAGGTCAAGCGCCTTGGCTTGGAACGTGATTTTGCGGCTCTTCAGACAAAGAATCACCACCGCCCAAAAGAAAAAAAGCATGGCCGGCACCGTGGTCCAAGTGTTGCCCGACCGGATGAAAACGATGGCAAAAGGATGAAACCAAGGCGACGGATTCAACACATAAACCAGCAGCAGAAAAAAGCCCGCCGTCAGCAACAAGGCCAGCAGCAAGCTCAAAACCTTGTTCACGCTCGTGTAGCGGCCTCCTTTGAAAAAACCAAATCGGTTCTCGATGTCCTCCTCGATCCAGCTCAAGAACACCGTCTCCGGCAGCGACCCTGCCGGGAGGGCTTTCCCATCCGCCCCAACCCGCGTGACGCGGGTGCTACCCTCCGGAAGCGACCCCGCCGAGAGGGGTTTTCCGGCCTGGGCCAGCTCACCGGCGGATTTTTCGATTTTTGCATTCAAGTCCATAAACTTGGGGGGCTTTTCCATATCACGATTGGCTGGCCTTTCACGTCATGAGGACGCCTTTCCTGTCGGTGTGCACCAGGATGATTTCGCAGAAGGCCCACAACCAGGTGAGGATCCAGCCAAATCCCAGCCAACTCGCGCCCAGGGTCAATGCCAATTGCGCGACACCCTTGGCCAGATAACCGGCGTAAAAATTGTGCGCGCCCAGAAAACCGAGAAACAATCCCAGCAAGGCGAACACCATGCGTTTCCTGGATCGCCCGGCCGGGCGGTCCATCGCGTCGCCCCCAGGCGGGAGCGGCTGCGGACGGATCTCGGGTGAGACCTTGACAGGCGAAGCGGAAGCTGCCGCCGGCTTGGACGGAGTTGGTCCGCCGGCGTCGCGGCGTTCGATCTGCTCAATCTGCTGCCGAAGCAATCTGTTTTGCTTTTCCAGTTCCTGCAGCGCCGCCTGATTTTCCCGGGCGCGGCGGTCTTCGTCGGCCTGAGCTTGGGCCTGCTCTTCGCGCCGGTGCGTTTCCTGCGCCTCGCGCTGCTGGCTGAGGGCCGCCAGAAACTCCTCCAGCGTCACCCACCGGCCGTCGCTCTGGATTTCGTGCCAGAGACCGATCTCGTGCGCGTCCAGCTTTTGCTCGATGACACTCAGCGGGTAAGGGCCGGTCTCGCGGCCCCGCCAGCGCAGCGGATAGACGGTGGGCTTACTCATGCTTTCTATTCCACCGGGTAGCACCCGCGTCTCGCGGGTCTCCACCGGGTAGCACCCGCGTCTCGCGGGTGTGGGCGCAACGGATAGACAATGGGTTTACTCATGGGTTTCGGCAAAAAGCGGCGGCAAAAATCGCGCCACCGCCTCGTCGCGGACAGAGAGCGAAAGCGATCCGGCCGCCTGCTCCACGAGCTCGCGGCGGTCGGCGCGGAAGGCGAAGAGCGGCGTCCACGGCAGCGGCTCTTGCGCCGGCTCGAACCGGCCCTCGGGTCCAGCGGCCTTGAAGAGCAGCGCCGGTTCCTTGCGCGGGCGGCTCCAGCCCCACAGTCCGCCGGGGCTGGCCGGCGGCTGGGCCGGAGAAACTTTGGCTTGGCCATCGACAAATCCGGCGAAAGCAACGCCCGCTTCGGCGGCACGCCGAACCAGCTTGTTGAAAAACGTCGCCTGTTTCACGTACGAGACGGTTCGCGCCTGGGCGAAATGCTCCTCCAAAGGTTTGCCGTAAAAGCTGATGCGCTCGGGCACCATCCAATCACCGCTGCGCAGGCGATCGGCGGCCAAGCTCAACAGCCGCTGGCGATGCGCGGTCATGGCCGGCGCCCATTGGCCGCCCCAGTCCAGGGCCTGCAAATCGAGCATCTCGAAGATGCGGAGGGCCAGGTAGGCGCGGAACAGAGGGCTGGCCTCCCGCTCCTGGTTCAAGCGGTCGAGAATCTCCAGGAAACCGAGCCGGTACTTGCCGGAGGTGGCATCGATCAACTCCTTCATGCCGACGCGCTCGAAGGCCTCGGCTTCCTTGGAACGGCCCAGTTTCTCAATCTCATAATCGCTGGGCCGAAACTCGCTCCGGGTGAAATTCGTCGCGCTGGGCGACTCTTGCGGATCGTAAATCAACCCCAGCTTTTTGCCGATCCGGTTTGTGGTTATGTCGCCCCAGGCGAAGACGAGGTGCGAACGGAGCGGATGCTCGGGCGGCAGCGATTTTTGCGAGAGTTTGCAGAGCGCGATGTTCTGGATGTTGGCGTCGTCCCGCAGCGCGATGAATCTGCTGCGTTCCGCCGGCATGACCTCTGCCGGATACAACGCCAGCGCGGGGTTGGCTTGAAAGGCAGCCCATGCTTCCGGCTTGCCCGGCAGCAACACCGCCGCCAGAAAGTTGGTGGTCGTAATGTTCAAGGACGTGATTTCGCCGGCTGCCCGCACCTGGGCCGGCTCGGCAAACTCGGATTTTTGGCAGGTTTTGAGGGCTTCGAGATACGCGGCCAGCGAGGCGGGTTGGCGGAAGGTGGCGGTGATTTCGTCCCACTTGGCGACCTCCCCGGCGAAGGCGGCCACGCGGAGTTTGAGAGCATCGAACTGGAGCGCCAATTCGGACGGCACTTTCAACTGCGCCAGCGGGGTGCCGGCCAAAGTCTCCAGCGTTTGCAGGGCAGGACTGAGTTTGGCCAAACCTTCCCGAACACGCTCCGGTCCATGCGCGTAATCCAGGCCGGTCCTGGCCAGCGTTTCCGCTTCCCGCAGCCGTGTCTGGAACTCCGCGCTGCGCGTCTGGCGCGCTTTTTCCAAGTGGCCCTCCCAGCGGTTCTGGAAGGCCAGCAGGTCCGCTTGCGCCGGCGGTTTGAAATCCGGCGCCAAGCCCGTCCCATAGCGGCGGGCGGCGTCAAATTGGGCTTGGATTTGTTCGGGTGACAGACCGGTGAAACCTTGATCGGCGTGACCGGCCAGTTGGCTCATCGTCCGGGCGAAGCCTTGTTTTTGCTCCGCTTCGCGCTGGATGAAGCTTTCGGCTGAGCTGAGCGCGGCCCGGAGGGCGGGGGCATCGAGCAAGCGCGTCTCGTTACTGCGGACTTGAGCGACGAATTTTTCCAGAGCCACAACTTGACGCCGGGCTTCCATGGTTTGCATTTCGTCGGCCAGGTCCCGGGCCCGGCGGTGGGAGAGATAAAACCAGCTCAGGAGCAGGGCGGCGATCACGAAGGCGACAGTGGCAATGGCCAGAGCGTTTCGCTTCACCTTCACTCGGCGGGCCATTTGCGAGCGGAGCAGATGGATGTTTTTTTGCAGGCGGGCCGCCAGATCTTCACGCACTTTCCGATCGAACTGCTCGACCTCGCGCCACTTCTTCACCAGCGTTTCCAGGTCGCCGCGCAGTTCGCTCAGGCCGGGGTGAACCGCGGTCAACTGCTTGGCTTCGTTGGCCTCCAGCAACTGTCCCAACTCGCTCAGCGCGCGCTGGAAATTCTGTTCCTCCTCGAACGCGCTACGCCGGCCCGCGGCCCAGGCCTCCACCTCCGCCGCTGCCTGCGCGCTGTCGGCGTCGAATTGCAGCCCATGTTCCGCGCGCAGACCCTGGACATCTCCGAGCAGCGCCAGCGCCTCCGCCCAGAGGTCCCCGGCGCGGCACTTCTGCGCCTGCTCGAGCAAAACCTGGCAGCGAATCGCTTGCGCCTCTTTCCAAAGGCCGCCTTGCGGCGCGGCGGTGAACCGCAATGATTCGATCTCCTGAATCCGTTCCAGCACCGTCCTTGGGTCGCGGGCCTGGACGGCTTCGGCCAACCGCGACAATTTTAAGTTCAGGATTTTCTCCTCCAACCGCTCCAACTCGCGCGGCGCGTTGGCATCGGCGGGATTCAACCGGACAATCAAACGCAGGACGGAAAGGGCCTGCTCATCGTTGTTCTTCAGGACGGCCTGGCGATAAGCCCGGTAGAGCGGATGCTGCGTGGTGATGCCCTTGGCGTAAGCGGCGTTGAGCAGGCGGATGGCTTTGGCATCAAACGCCTCGGGGGCGGGATAGCCGTGGGCCTGGCAATAACCGCGCCATTCGTGCCACTGGCGGAATCCCAGCACGGTGATCACATCCAGCAGCGGCGGCGGGGCTTCGGCCAATTGGAGCGCTTGGTGGTCATCGCCGGCCTGGAGCATGGCGGCGCACTGTTCCAGGCGGTGACTGGCCGCGCGGCAGAGGTCGGCATATTCCTGGGCCAGCTTGGGGGCTTGCGCCTCCTGGGCCGGCTCCTGGAGGAGCTGGGTGATTTTGCGCACCAAACGTTCGGCTTCGGTCAGGTTCATGGCGCAGTTGTTTTGGCAAAGCCGGTGAAACGAATCAACTCGAACTGGCGTGCCGGGGAGACGACGAAAAGGCTGAGGTGTGAAATTCCCGCCAGGTCCTCGGGCAGTTCTTGCAGCACGGCGGCGAGCCTTTGCACTTCCCGGTCCACTTCGGCTTTGATCGTTTCATTGGCCAAAAGATCATCTTCGTACTTTAGTTTCTGCCATTTGGACAAGAAATAATCAGACGGAATTTCCAGGAACGCTTTCGGAGATTTTTCCGGAAGGAGAAGGGAATGGATGTCCAGCAACCCATTGGCGAGGTTCTTGGGGCTGTCGAGTTGCTGGGCGACTGCGTCCGGATCGAAGGCTTTCGCCGCTTTGCCTTTCTCGAGGAGTTTGCGCAAATACCCGATAAAAAGCTGATTGGTCTGGCTGGAGTTCTTCGGCGAAACCAGAGAGGGCTGCTGGCAGTAACTGCCAAAACTGTGCAAAGGGTCATTGGGCCGAAGACCGACCAGGCGGCCCAAGGGAAGATCGCGATCGGAGATTTGAATCTGATCGCGCGCCTCTCTCAGAGCCTGGCTGCTGTTTTCCAGCTTGGTCCGTCCCGCTTCCAGCCGTTGCAGCTCATTGGTCAGATGACGGTGGTGGTCCGCGAAATTCAGGTCGAGACTCGCAGTCGGCCGGTACTTGGCAGGCCAGTGCGCAAACAGGTCCCGATTGGTATTTGCCTCGGCCGGGATGACAAACGGCCGCAACTGAAATTGGAAGGGCGTGACCGCCGGCTTGATTTTTTCCAGGCGTTGGCGCAGGGCCGGCTGCAGGGAGATGGACCGATTGGTCGGCGAAAGGCGCAGAAATGAGGGGTCCAGTTGAATCGGTTCCACCGGGGAACGGCCGCTGGTGAAACTCACAAACGCCAGTCTGAAGGCGGGAAAAGCCCCTTGCTTGGCCGCCGCCGGTCTGAGAACAATGGAAAGGAACGCCGAGGAACGCAGGGCATCGGTCACGAGGAGAATCGGCTGCCCACTCCCACGTGAAAAATCAAACTTGAGCTGCAAGCTCGTTTTCTCTGAGGCGCTTAATGTCTTGCCGAAAAGGTCTGCTGACAAGGCCATCTTTCCGGGTTGTTCCGCGAGCGAAAGTCCCAGCTTGTCGGTTTGCACGTAACATTCCACTGCTTCGCCGGAGATTGGGTCGTTGGGTTCGAGCAGCTTTTGCACGAGCTTGTCCAGGCCGGCAATCCGGGCCAGTTCAAAGGCATCCGCCGCCTGCCCGCCGGCCAAAATCAGAGAAGTCGGAATGTCAGGCAACACGGTGTCCAGTTTGGCTTCGAGCTGTTCCAGCAGGGCCGGCGAATCAGGCGGCATCTCCGCCACGGTGGCCGTGGCCGTTGAACCTTGTGTGGGCGGCAGTGGCCCGGCGCTCGGAGAAGGTGCGGGAGCCGGGTGCTGAGTCATCGCCGCCGTTGGCTTGCCACCGGCATCAATCTGCTCATCCGCCTCTCGAAGCCAAACCCTGAGCCAGCCCGGCCAGAGAAGCCCGCTGGCCAGCAGCAGAACGATGCTCGCCAGGCAGGCCCAGGCCACTTTTGCACGCGCCAGCCTGGCCAGAAGTGAAACCGGCTCCTCCGCCGCTGAGGTTGAAGATTCAAGGTCCGCCGCCGGGGCCAGGCCAGCCACGACTATAGGCGCCTTGGGCATCACATCCTTTCTTAACAGCAGCGTAGTTTTACCCGTGGCCAGTCCCGGATCCGGAACAAGGTCCCGTTGATTCGAAAGGGCTGAAGGCCCTTCCGCGACGGCAGCACGGGAAGATTTGCCATGGCGCGCCAGATGGGCCAGATCGTTTTCAGGAGCGCGAAGGGAGGCGAGATCGAAGACCGTCGCGCCGCTGCGCAAGGCGGCTTCGTAAGCCGGTGTGCCCGCCCGGCAACCGCGCCAGCGAAAATCAGCCGGATTATCTTCCCCCTGCAAAACGGAGGTAAACGTGTATTGCCAGGCCTTCAAGGGGGACCGGCCTTCGGGATTGAGCAATTGCAGGGATTCGGAAATCAACTGGAGCCATTGCTCCTCGCCGCCACGCTGGCAGAGCAAATAACAGCCGGCGGCATATTGGCCTTCGAGCAAGGCCGCAGCGCTGCCCGCATCGCCGGTCATTTGCTGCCAGGCCTTCGCCGGCAACGGCACGGCCATCGGCACTTGCGCCAGGCTGCCGGACTCGGTGTCGGCCAGGAAGCGCGGTTCTTCCTTCCACTCCGCGCGCCAGCCCTTCCAGCAACGCAAAAGGACCGCCGGGGACGGCATGGCGGCCAATTCGTAGGGCTGAAAGACCAGGTGGTGCGCCAGGTGGTTGGTGCGATTGGTGAAGTCCAGCCCCGCGTCCTGGATGCGAGTCAGGACGTGGTATTTGGCGCCCCGAATGTCAACGATCCGATAAGCGGCGATGACGGGGTTGGCCGTGGTCGAGCCCGCTCCGGCCTGGGCAAGATGGTGATAAGAACTTAATTGTTCGAGGCGTGTGACCAAGGCTTCGCGCAACTCCGCGCTGCGGGCGACGGTGCCAAAGCCGGATTGCCCGGCGGCCAGGCCTCGCGGCGAACTGGTATAGATCAATTGCCAAGGCATACGTCAGTCGGACTCAGGAAGCCGGAACCAATCCCGGCGTCACCTGCGACAAAATCCAGAGCGACGGAATCTCCACCAAAATGGGCTTAAGTTTCCTGGGATCAGGCACGTAATCACCCGGACCGATCTTGACTGGCGGATGCCCGAAAGCGCTGACCGGAAAGAACATCACCGACTCGCTGATGCCTTCGGCGTTGGCCACGACGGCGGGGCAAACCTCCAGCATCAGGCGGCGCACGCGCTCGGAATTGTGCCGGACGGCCTCCAGGTTCAGGCGGTCTGTTTCCAGGGGATCGCGGAACGGCTGCTCGCCCAGCAGGTGCATCCAGGCATCGCACTTGCCGATCATCACCGCCAGCGGCGTGGCGATCTTTTGTCCCATGTCCAGTTTGAGCAGCTTTTTGATGCGCACCTTCAACTCGGACAAAATCACGTCCTGCTGGTCGAGAATCGGTTTCTCGAATTGCGGGTCGGGCTGTCCGGCGATGCGCCGGCGAAATTCGGGGTTGTTGAACGGATCGAACAAGAAGAAAATGCCGGCGGAACTGGCCACGTGCTGCGCCCCGGGCGAGTCGGCGGAATCGCGTCCCGGTTGAAAATGTTCTCCCGCGTTATCGTAAAAAATGGCGGAGCAACGCTGGGCCGGATCGCGAATGGACGCCATGAAGAAGACGAACGGCTTGGGCAGGGCCACGGTGCGCCCGTAGCGGGGCAGCCGCTCGTACATGATGCCTTCCAATTGTGTCTTCACCAGCCGCGCCTCTTCCGGGGATTGAGCGCTGAACAACGATTTCTTCATGTCGTTCAGCATGGCGTTGCCCGCCGGGTCCGCGTCCTGGAACAGCACCGAGAAATGCTTGTACAGACTGGCCGGAAGAATCTTGATGAGCACGCTCAGGTAATAGGATTTGCCGGCGCTCTGATCGCCCACAATCGAAAGAATATGATGCTGCACATCGACGAACCCCGGCGGCAAGGCGCGGCGGCAATGCGGGCAGGCCATGTCGGTGCAAGGGAGGCCAAAGGCATCCAGCGCCTGCCCGCGGTTGTTGAAGCGCGTGGCGTGAAAGCGTTGCGGCGCGTCTTCGCCGAGGACGGGATCGCCGCGGAGCGAATCGTGCACCGCCACGTGCATGATGTCGCCCTCGTCGAATTTCAGCCAGCAGACCGGACAGGTCAGCGCGCCCTGGCCGGTCGGAGCCTCGATCTTCAGGTCGTAATCCAGGAGCAGGGACGCGGCCTGATTACTGTCGAGCGCGGCGAGCGGCACTCCGGCCGCATAACTCTCTTCCATTTTGGACCCCGCCACCTCCAGAACTTGATGGAGATAAAAACCCATGGTCAAACCCTTCGGCAAAGCAATGGTTTGCGGATCGCGCTGCCGTTGCCGGGCCATGCGGCAAAGGTCCTGGAGGGGCAAAGGCCCTTCCACGGCGTTGCCCGCCGCATCAAAGAGCGTCCACTCATTCAGATCGAGCGTCCGGCGCCAATCCTCCAGGTCCCGACCGCCGCGAATCGCCAGGAGGCACGAGCCGATCTTCAGAGAAAAATCGGTGTCGGCCTTCAACTCCGAAAAATCGGCGGCCACGCCGTTCAGGAACATCTGGGCGAGCTCATCCTTCTTGACCAGGCAAATCCCGAAGCCTTTGACATGGCTGATGGCGCAGTGTTTCTCCAAGACGCCTTCGCCGTCCAGCTTCAGGTCAACGCCATCGCCGGACCCCATTTCAAACGGGAGCTTCTCGACAGTGATGAACTCCCCGGTCAGGCAGTTGAAAACGGCCCAGCGTGTTTTGCGAAACAGATTAATCATTCGGTCCCATGGCTTTCGGCGAAATAGATTGATCTAATGATAATTGGGAGGCGTCGAAAGAAAAGTGAAAATTGCATTCTTGTCCCTTGAGGCGGTTTGCTTTACGCTCTGGAACGCTATGCTTTGGGTTCGTCCTTGACCGTCAAACCTGAAACGAAATCTTCAGGCGGCAGCCAACGGCCATGCCAAACGAAAACAGTTTTCTCGATCCCAGCCGGTCCGGTTCCGCCCCCCAGGCAGCCGGCCAGCGGGCGGGCGGCGGCCGTTACACGCTCCTCAAACTGCTCGGCCAGGGCGGCATGGGCGTGGTCTGGCTGGCGCAGGATGAGCGATTGCAGCAGCCGGCGGCCTTGAAGTTCCTGCCGCCGGAGATCCGGGCCGACGCCGTCGCTTTGGACGATCTGCGCCGGGAAACCAAGAAGAGCCTCAAACTGACTCACTCGAACATCCTCCGCATCTACGATCTGTTCGAGGCCGAGAGCGCATGAGAGGCCGGGTTGGCCGGAAGTTGGACCACCGTGACCGAAGCTTTTCTGCTTTTAGAGAAAGCCAGGATTTGTTAAATGTTCCTTTGAAAGGATAATCTGATGACCGAATCGGGACCAGTGCAGCCGGGCCAGCGCGTTGGGGCGGGCCGCTTTGTTCTGAACAAGCCGCTGGGCCGCGGTGGCATGGGCGAGGTGTGGCTCGCCCAGGACAATCGGTTGAACGAACCGGTGGCCTTGAAGTTTCTTCCGCCAGAGGTTCGCGCCGACCCGGCGGCGATTGACGACCTGCGGCGGGAAACCGCGCGCAGCCACCGGCTGGCGCATCCCAACATCGTCCGCATTTACGACCTCCACGAGCACGAGGGCGAGCCGGCTTTCATCTCGATGGAATACGTGGATGGCCCGACGCTGAGCGCGTTACGTCTGCAACAGCCAAACCGGGTGTACGCATGGGAGTTCCTTCAGCCGTTGGTCAAGCAACTCTGCGACGCTTTGGACTACGCACATGCCGAAAAGGTGATTCACCGCGATTTGAAGCCCGGTAACATTCTGCTCGCTCGACCCACAACCCTCGGCTCTCCTTTGAAGGTGAAGCTGGCGGACTTTGGGATCGCGGCGGTGGTGAGTGATTCGGTCAGCCGGGTGTCGGTGCAACGAACCAGCGGGACGCTGGCCTACATGAGTCCGCAGCAGTTGGAAGGGCGGCGGGCGCAGGTAACCGACGACATTTATGCGCTGGGAGCGACGCTGTATGAGTTGCTGTCGAGCAAGCCGCCGTTTTACAGCGGGGACATTACCCATCAAGTGCTGCACGTGGCGCCGGTGCCGCTGAAAGAGCGACTGGCGGATTTGGAGTTGGCCAACGAAATCCCGCCCGACGTGGCGGCGCTGGTGATGGCGTGTCTGGCCAAAGACCCGGAGCAACGCCCGCAGAGTGCGCGGGCGGTGGCGGAGTGGGTCGGTTTCGGGGCCACTCCGAAGCCGGCGGCCGAACGTACGGCGATGGACCTCTCCAGCGACTCGCAGCCCGCGGAAGAGGCTCAGGCAGAAGCGGCCGCTGCGCGGGAAGAGCGGGAGCCATCCGGCTTTTGGAAAAGGCTGATTTTGTGGGAAGGTGTGATTGCCGCGGTGCTTCTCTTGGCATTGGGCGGCTGGTATTGGGTGACAAACCGCCCAACGAAACAATCAGCGTCGGTGAGAACCAACGATGCCCCTGGCCAAACACGGACAGGCCCCACACCCGAGAAACTGGAGCCAGGTCAGCGGTGGACCAACAGCCTGGGCATGGTCTTTGTCCCGGTGCCAGGCACGGAGGTTTTATTCTGCTTGTGGGAAACCCGCGTGCAGGATTTTGAGGCCTTTGTCAAAGCAACTGGATATGATGCGGGCCACCAAATGTTTGGGCACCAGAAGGATGGATGGAAGGAGCGCGAAGGCTACGATTGGCGGAATCCCGGCTTCGCACAAGGTCCTGACCATCCGGTCGTTGGCGTCAATTGGGAAGAAGCGCAGGCCTTTTGTCGGTGGCTGACCAAAAAGGAACAGGACGCGGGCAAGTTGGATCACAAGCATCAATATCGCTTGCCCAGCGACGCGGAGTGGAGTCGGGCTGTGGGTGAAGCCAAATATCCCTGGGGCGACGCTTGGCCTCCACCGGCTGGAGCGGGCAACTACGGCAGCCAAGGGACGAACGACGGTAACCTGCCGAGGGGTATAACCGTGATTGCCCGGTACGGGGACGGGTACGCTCGAACCTCCCCGGTTGGCAGCTTCAGCCCCAACCGGCACGGCCTATTTGATCTTGGCGGCAATGCCTGGGAATGGTGTCTCGATTTGTACACGAGATGGATGAACGATAAGTCGGTGCTTGCGGCCTTTCCGGAGTTGAGTGCCGATGGTAAAGGGCAGACTTATCGTACCTATCGTGGAGGCGGCTGGAACGACTCCCACCCGCAAGTGCTCCTCTCCGCCAACCGGATGGGAGATGGGTTCGCCGAGCCTCTGAAAAGATATGACAACATAGGCTTCCGTGTGGTATGGAGCGGTTTGGAAGAACTTCCCCCATTGCACGAGCGGCAAACCGTGCCTGCCTCGGCTGCCACCCGCACACAAGCGTTGCGCGACGCCTTGGTCCTCCACTTCAACTTCGACTCGCCACCGGCTAATGGCGTGGTGCCCGATCTTAGTCCTCTTGGCAATCATGGTCGGGCGAACGGGGTGCGCTGGACCGCCGATGGCCGGCGTGGCGGCGCCTACGAATTCTCTGGCACGAACGGCGTGGTATGGGTGTCCAACCACCCCTCGCTCAATCCCGAGCACATCACGCTCGCCGCTTGGATCAAGAGCGACCGACGGGAGGGTGAGTGGCGCCGCATTTTCGACAAAGATTACCGCCAAGGATACGCCTTGTGCCTCGCCGCTGACTGGGAATACGTCAAGAGTGCGGGCAAACTTCACTGGCAGATCGGGGCTGACCGCGGTGAAATGGTGATCGTCTCTGACGATGTGGTAGCCGACGGGAGCTGGCACCATGTGACGGCCACCTACGACGGCGTGGAATTGCACACCTATGTCGATGGCGAACTGGAACAGGAAAAGGGCGTTCATCAATGGAGCGGCCGACTCCCAGAAAGCGATTCCGATCTGAGAATCGGCTCGCAATATCAGGAGGCCGGCGCTTCGTTCATCGGCGCGATTGACGAACCGATGATCTTTAACCGGGCGCTCTCGGAGGAAGAGGTCAAAACGCTTTGCGAATCCCAGAAATAGAAACGAAGGCGGCGGGCCGGTCGTAACCAAAGTCGCCGCGCCATTTTCCAGGCCACGGGCGGATGAGAGGCCGGGCTGGCCGGAAGTTGGACCACCGTAGCCGGAGTTTTTCTGCTTTTAGAGAAAGCCAGGATTTGTTAAATGTTCCGTTGAAATGATAATCAGATGATCAAGTCAGGACCAGTGCAGCCGGGCCAGCGCATTGGTGCGGGCCGCTTTGTTCTGAACAAGCCGCTGGGCCGCGGTGGCATGGGCGAGGTGTGGCTCGCCCAGGACAATCGGTTGAACGAACCGGTGGCCTTGAAGTTTCTTCCGCCAGAGGTTCGCGCCGACCCGGCGGCGATTGACGACCTGCGGCGGGAAACCGCGCGCAGCCACCGGCTGGCGCATCCCAACATCGTCCGCATTTACGACCTGCACGAGCACGAGGGCGAACCGGCCTTCATTTCGATGGAATATGTCGAGGGCCCGACCTTGACCGCTTGGCGCGTGCAGCAAGACAAGCGGCTGTTGCCTTGGGAGCAGCTTCAGCCGTTGGTCAAGCACCTGTGCGAAGCGCTGGACTACGCGCATGGCGAGAAAGTCATCCACCGCGACCTCAAGCCGAGCAACCTGATGCTCGACAGCAAAGGGCGTTTGAAGCTGGCCGATTTTGGGATCGCGGCGGTGGTGTGCGATTCGGTGAGCCGGGTGTCGGCGCAACGCACGAGCGGGACGCTGGCCTACATGAGTCCGCAGCAATTGGAAGGGCGGCGGGCACAGGCAACCGATGACATTTATGCGCTGGGAGCGACGCTGTATGAGCTTCTGACGAGCAAGCCACCGTTTTACACCGGGGACATTGGACATCAGGTGTTGCAAGTGGCGCCGGTGTCGCTGGAAGAGCGGTTGGCGGATCTGGAGTTAACGAATGACATTCCGCCGGACGTGGCCGCGCTGGTCATGGCGTGCTTGGGCAAAGACGCGGCGCAACGACCACAAAGCGCACGCGCGGTGGCGGAGTGGATCGGGCTGAAGGTGGAAAGCGAGCCGCGTGGCGAGAGCCTCGCGTCAGAATTGGCGTCGGGACCAGCCGAGGTAGACGCGGTGGCAGTTGAGCCAAGGCATGAACTCATCGAGGCGAGGTTGAGCCAACGCTGGCGCTACTGGGAGTGGGCGGTCGGCGTCATGCTGGTTTTGCTGGTCGGCAGCCTGGCCGCGTGGAAGCTCTTCCTGACGCCGGGCCGCTCGCTCACGAAACCAGCAGGTGGACAAGTCAGTTCCGCGCCGCCGGCAGACCACCTACCGGCTGTGGAATGGGTCCGCCAGATCGGCGGTCCGGGCGATGACGGAGGGCACATGGGGCTGGCTGCAGACGCCGCCGGCAACGCCTACGTTTGTGGCCATTTCAGCGACGGGGCGTCGTTTGGCTCGACCACCCTCAGCAGCGTTGGTGGCAAGGACGCCTTCCTCTGCAAATACAACGCTTCCGGGGCATTGCAGTGGGTCCGCACGGCAGGCGGGAGCGGCGAAGATTCGGCGCGCGCCGTGGCAATGGATGAGAGTGGCGACTGCCTCGTGACTGGCCGATTCACAGGAATGGCGCAATTCGGAGATCGCCAACTGAAAGCCGCCGGCAAGGAGGCGATCTTCCTTGCCCGCTTTGACCGCGACGGGAACATCCGCTGGGTTGACGCTTTGGGTGGAAATGGACCGCGTCAGAATGTCGGTATCGCCATCGCTGTGAACCAATCGGGGGACTGTTATGTGGCGGGTTGCTTCTCGGGCGTGATCACTGACGGCACTACAAGGCTCGTCGCCGGCGGGCAAGACGAGGGCATCTTGCTCGCGAAGTATGATCGCCAAGGCAAGCGACAGTGGTTGCGGAACCCTGCGGATGGTTTTGCCACCGGAGTGGTGTTCGACCGTGCTGGCGGTTTGTTCTTGGCGGGTCGTTTCCCCGGCCAGACCTCATTCGGACAGCACCCGGTCGTCAGCACTGGCGGAGTGGATTTTTTCATCGCCAGGTGCAGCGTGAATGGAGATGTGCGTTGGGTGCGGACGGGCGGAGGCAGCGGTTTCGACGCAGCGGTGGCGATAGCGGCTTCCCCGCAAGGAGAGTGTTATGTTTCTGGCATCTTCCAGGCGATCGCGGAATTCGGTGGCCAAGCCGTGGTGGCAGCGGATGAATATGACACCCTTCTGGCGAAGTACGGTTCTGACGGAACACTGATCTCGCTGAAGAAGATTAAGGAGGGCAGGGGCACCGTGCCGTGGGGCACGCCTGGCGTGGTCTGTGACGATGCCGGGAATGTGTGTGTGGCCGGTCAGTTCTCTGGCGTGGCGTCAGTCGCGGGGACACCTATCTCAAGCGGCGGCGCCAATGGGGTCTTCCTGGCGCAGTATGACAAAACGGGCGTCCTGGGCTGGGTCAGGCAAGGGAGCGGAACTGAAGCGATTGAATGCAACGGCTTGGCGCTGGGGGCTGGTGGAAGCCTCTACTTCGCCGGTGTGTTCAAAGGGACCGCCGTCTTCGACGCGATGCGCCTGACGAGCCGCGGGGACTCCGACGCCTTCCTTGTTCGCTTCTCGCCGGCCAGCGCCCCGGTTGCCGTCCCGCCAGCTAAGGGCAAGAGTGAGGCGACGCCTGCTTCGGGTGCCGCGGAGAAAGCGACTGGGACAGCGGCTGCGGCAAGCGAAAAGGCAGGGCCAGGTTCCGTGCAGCCCTCGGACCAACTTCCGGCAATCCGCCGAGCGCGTGAGTCTGGCCAAGTAAAGACGACCGACGGTTGGATCGTTCTCTTTGACGGCAAATCCACCGAGGCTTGGCGCGGCTTCAATCGCCAGTCCTTTCCGGGCGAAGGCTGGGTGGTCGAGGACGGCGCGTTGAAGACCACAGCAAGTGCGCCTATTCAGGATCTTCAGAGGCTTAAGAATGAGGTTGGGTGGGACTTGGTCTCGAAGGAGCGCTTCAAGGACTTCGTCTTGGAGTTTGAATGGCGCGTCTCCGCCAAGGGCGACAGCGGAGTTTTCTACAACGTCGTGGACGAATCAAAACTCCTGCCTTCGAGCGGCGGCGCCGAAATGCAGATCGGCGATGACGGTCATCCACAGGCCCAGAATCGCAAACTGGCAGCCGGCGCCGCGGCGCATTTGTTCGCGCCGGGCCCGAATCGGCTGCTGCGTCCCGTGGGACAGTACAACCAGGCGCGCATCGTTATGCAGGGGGGACAAGTGGAGCACTGGCTCAATGGTCAGAAGATTGTGGAGTATGCGTGGGGCGGCCAGCCCATGCGCGAAGCCTACGCCAAACTGAGCGATTCCATGCGCCAGTTTCTCACACCGAAGATGGACGGTTACGGCGGCCACATCGCCCTGCAACATGCGTATGCCGGCGAGGTGGGGTATCGGAACATCCGCATTCGACGATTGTAGCCAGCGAAGCCACCGAGGGTGCCCGCCCCGTGACCTAGCTGGATTTCGCACCTGCGCCGCAGCGTTGCTGTGGCCGTGAGGCCATGGATCTCTCGTTGAACAAGGGCTGCGTTGGGATGGGTTTCGAATCATAGCCGCCGGGCTTTTCGCAGTCTTCGGACCTTTCCTCCCAGCGGAAGTCTTGGCTTCATCGCTCTGCCGACGAGCCGGAGCGGCAACCCCTCTCCTCAAAAAAGTTGTCGCAAGGCTCTCTTTTGCCCTTGTATTTGATAAGCCTTTATACTATTCAGTTCTACAGGCCGGAAAAACCGCCCTCGCAAACGTAGGTCCATACCCAAACATCCCACCTTAATCCGCCGCTCCCTCCAGGCCCGCCAAAAGGAACTCCAGGCCCAATGCCCTGTCCTGGCCGCCAGCCTCGTCACCATCCGCCGCGCTTGCGGCAACCCCAACTGCCGCTGCGCGCACGGCCCAAAGCACCTGGGCCACTATCTGACCTGGAAGGTCAAAGCCAAAACCCACACCACCTACGTCCCGGTGGATCTACTCCCCCAAGTCAAACAATGGACCCAAGAACATCGCCGCCTCAAACAGCTCGTCCACCAACTCACCCAACTGACCCTGGCGCTGATCCGGACCCACGTGACTGCCAAGCGGCGTCGGTCCGGAAGGTCATAGGCCTGGTCCGGATCTTTCTCAAAACCGTCCGCCACTTCTTCCCGGAACAGCCCGGCTGGCTGGACCAACTGCCCGACACTCGCTTCAAACCCATGGTCGTGTATCACCGGCGCTTTCTGTGCGGGTGGGGCTTGCTCCTGTTCGGCCTGAGCTTGGGCAGCTTGTATGGCTGTGGCCGCACCTTTGCTCTCTGCCAGGAGTATGACTGGGGCTTCGTGGTCACCTTCAAGGAGGGCCGCACGCCCGAACTCTGGCGGGAGTTTCAGGCTCTGTTGAAACTGCGCCCGCAACAAAAACTGACCACGACCCTGCCCGACAAAACCCGCCGCGTGTATCGCTGGGTGGAGTCGTTGCCGTAGGTCGATAGCGAAAAACGTTCCTGGACCCTGGGCGCCATCCTGTGTGAAGAAACCGCTCCCACCGGCGAAAAAACTACCTTTGCCTGGCTGACCAATTGGGCGGTCGGTCGGGATTCGGTCATCGCCATTGCCGACCAAGTCGGACGGCTACGCACCAAAATCGAAAACGAAGGCTTCAACGTTCAAAAAAACAGCGGCTTGAACCTGGAGCACGTCTTCAGCCAAAACTGGGACCACGCCAAGGCCTATTATTACCTGCTGCAGATCGGCCATCTGCTGCTGCAACTGTTGCACCACAACAGCCTGCACCGGGCCTTGGCTAAAGCGGATGGCCACCGCAGCGTCCTGGCCCTCTGGGGCGCGCTCAAGAAAATCCCCCAGCGCTTATTGGAAGCGCTCCGTTACTACCTGCTGGCCGAAACCGATTTCGACGTGCAGGCCGCAGCTCGTTGCCACATCGGCTTAGACAGTTCTTGAACCGTCGGCTGCAGGTGGGCCCAGGTTCAAGCCGCTGACCGCGCCCTCTCGATCTCGTCCGATCGAGCCCCCCTCAGCTTTGCCCGATTTTCCCAAACTTGGCCTCGCGCCTCGGCCAATTCGTTCCTGGAAACGTGCAAGGACCGGTATTTCACGGCGCCGATAGGAGGCGCTTGCCATTGAAGACGCCGCCATTCAGGATCAACTGGCAAAACTTCGCTGTGTCGCTGGCCGTGGAGAACAAGCCGCCAGCCGGCATCGGGTAACGGCTGTGACGGTCCGAAAGCGGATAGCGCAACTGCGTCACGGTAGTTTCCTCGAGATCGGTCTTCTCCTTGTTGGGCTTGCAGGATTTCGCCAGCCGCTTCACCTGGCTGGCGCTCGGCCGGAACGTCGTGTCCTTCATGCCCAGCGGCTTGAACAGGCGCTCGTCCATGAATTCCTCGTAGGGCATCCCACTGACGACTTCGATGATGCGGCCCGCGGTGTTGATGCCGGCGTTGCTGTATTGGTATTTGCTGCCCGGCGGGAACTGGAGTGGCACCAGCGGGTAACTGCGCACCGCGTCGCGCAGCGGCAGACCATCCAGTGTCGGCTGTTCCATCGGGGACGAGAAGGGCAGTCCGCTGGTGTGGCTGAGCACCTCGCGCACGGTGATGGGATGGGCCGGCTTGCGCAGCAGCCTAGGTTCGGCGTCGCGCTCGACCGCGAGCATCTGGCCTTTGAATTCGGGCAGGTATTTCTCGACGGGATCGTCCAGGCTGACCTTGCCTCCGTCCACCAGCATCATCAGCGCGGTGGCGGTCATCGGTTTGGACTGCGAAGCGATCCAGAAGAGGGCGTCCGGCTTCATCGGTTTCTGGGCCGCCACGTCAGCGAAGCCCACGACTCCGATATCCAGCACCCAGTCTTTGGCGGCGACGAGCGTCACCGCACCCGCCAGGGAGTGGCTGTCCACGAAAGGTTGCAGCGTGGAGGCGATCGTGGAAGACGACTGCGGCGGCTCCGTCTGCATCCAGGCAACGGTTGGGGCCATCGTCATGCATAGGAGCCCAATGAAGATGCGCCGACTGGATACTGGCTTGTAGAAACGTATGGCGTGCATTCGTGCTGTAGGGTGCGTGATTTTGATTTTCTCGATCTTCCCGTCAGTCAACGATCGCTCTTCGGGGTCATGATCTCGGGGTAGCCGGTGCCATTGATGACATGCTTTCATTTGATGACACTGAGATCGGCGTTCAGCCGGATGGTCTCGCCAGCCTGGAGCGATAACTCTGCCGTTTTCGCTCCAGACCGCACCTTGCAGGCGGTCGCGTTGCCATTGCGAATTTCGGCCGATTGCAGCTTGCCGATCCTCCATTGGATGCTGGCCTCGAATCCACCGCGAGCGCGCAGACCCTCGACCGAGCCATCGCTCCAACTCGTCGGCAGGGCGGGCAGCAGGCTGCTTTCCCCGGCATGGCTCTGGAGCAGCGCCTCGGCCACGCCCGCCGTCAGCCCCAAGCTGGCGTCGGATTGGTTAGCGCCGCTGTTGTGCAGGTTGGGAGCCAGCGAATTCCGCAGCAGGGTCTGCAGACAAGCCGCAACTTTATCGCCTCGCTCCAATCGCGCCCCCATGCACATGTCCCAGGCTAAAGGCCAGCCGCCGCGGCTGCGGCGTGCGTCCATCCCCTTTTCGATGGCGGACGCGAGTTCGGGCGTGCTGCGCAGCGTGATCAAACTCGCAGGGTAGAACGTGAAATTGGGCGACCTGTTGTGCCCCTGGTTCCCAGGCGGCCAGTCCTCGATCCACTCCTGAAGATGACCCCGACTATTGATTTGATAGGGAGGAAGCCGCTTCAGAGCGGCTTCGAGTTTGCCCCGAAAAGCCTCGTCCAGGCCCGCACTGTGCTCGCGGCGATACAGTGCGGGAACAGCTCACGAATGACGGCGACATCCATCGTCGGCGACGGCGAGAGGAAGGCCATGTTCCCGTTGCCGTCCAGGCAGCCATGTTCCGGCGACCTGGAGAAGGGCCGGACCGTTCGCGGTGTAACCGCCGCCGTTGTTGGACTGTTGCACCCGGTTATTCATGACGTCGAAGAAGAACACTTCGAAGTCACCCAGCCGGGCCGCGAAGCAGTCGCCGTTCGAAAATGCCGCTTGTCAGAGAATGGCGTCAGGCATACTTTGTCTGACATGAAAACACTCACGATGCGCGACTTGAACCGCAAGACCGCCAGCGTGCTGGACGCACTGGAACGGGGCGAGACCTTTGAACTGCACCGGAACGGCAAAGCTGTTGGCTACCTGACGCAGACGCCACCGCCGCCTGAACGAAAGCCGGATTGGAAGGCTCACTTTCAGTGGCTCAGAAAGCAGAAGCACAAAGGCGGCGGCTTTGTCGAGGAGTTGGAAGAAGACCGTCGCCGCTTGCGAGCGCGTGAAATCGCCATGGGGAACCTGACATGAGGTTTTGCGCTGACTCCAGTTTCCTCGTCCGCCTCTACGACCCGTTGAGGCCACCCGAAGAAGCAGACGCCCTCCGGGACTACCTCGACGATGACCAGAAGGCCGTCACGGTGTCGGAACTCTGCCGTGTCGAAGTGCTCAACGTTCTGTTCCGCAAGCCGGAAACCGGGGCCGCGAAGCAGTTTGAAGACGATTTGGGCGAGGGATTGCGGCTTCGGCTGGAATCCGTGGACTGGCCCGACGCCTTCCAGCAAGCCGAAAGCCTGGCGCGACGTTTTGCGCGCACTCTCCGTCCGGGTGGGCACGATCTTGTGCTGGTGGCGGCAGCGGTGGCGATGGGAGCCACTTGGTTTCTGTCCTTCGACCGGAATTCACGGCAGCGCCCGCTGGCCGGGGCGGCCGGGCTGCGCGTCTGGCCACCGCTGGACAAGGATGAGAAGGGCTTGGTCCGGCACGCCTCTCCACAAGCGAGCGGATGAAACTCCCGAAGTGAACGCCTCGCTTCCGTGGAGTTCCGCCCGGAGGCCCAGCGCTGCACGTGTGTCAGGGCGATGCAGCGGCCGGCTCCGACTTCAGACCCGCGCTGTTTACCGTCATGACGGCATAGGCGTGTTTCTCACTCGGCTTGGCGGATGCGTCCACATAGCGCATCTCCGGCAGGGGTTGACTCGGCGTGTCGTGATAGGTCATGGACTGGAACAACGGTCGTCCGAATTTGCCCACGGCACAGTCTCCAGTTCGGGATGACCGGACTGGGCGGCAAACTCGGCGAGGGCCTTCAGGAACGTCTTCTCCGAACCTCGGCGCGGATCGAACCAGTGTTCGGAGCCGCCCGGCGTAAGGTCGGTCTTCTCATTCAGCACATGGTAAGAGGATCCGAACAGGGCGCAGTCCCATTTCTTTGCCAGGGCCTGCCAATGCAGGTCATACGGGGCGGTGGAACCTTCAATGGACGCGGTGGTGCCGGCGCCGTGCTGATGGACAATGATGCCGCGCAGGCGCGGAGCGCCGTCCGGAAGCCAGAGGGTGTACGTGACGGCGGTTTGGAGTTCGTTGGTAGCCGTAGAGGCGGGATAATCAACCTTCAGGTAGCGGCCGCCGGCGTGAGTTGGTTCCACCGATCCACTGGGTCGGTCCGCTGCCCAGACGGCGCGGATTGTGTCCTCATCGTCCAATCCATCAGGCACGGCCGGGCTGGGCTTGTTGGCGTAGTACCAGCGCATGCCGTCGCGCGGCGATCTCACGGTGCGGCTGCCGGGCATCTGAAGAAAGCCATTAGGATCGGTCCGTTTCACCCAATCCCAGGCGTAACGCAGCCAGTTGCTGCGATACTGCTGGCTCTGGTGCGCGAACCAGGTGATCTCGTCGTAGCCCCAAATCCAGATGCCCCCAGCCTTGGCCTGGCCTGGGGTCTTGCTTACACCCCAGTTGTCAATCTCCACCAGGTAGGGCAGGTGCTCGCACTTCCAACCGCTCGGCGTCGTGCCGCCTTTGCTCCGGCCGTAGATGCCGTCGGAGAAGCCCACTTTCAGGATCGCTTCCTGCGGCGTGTCCGGCATCTCCATGATCCGCAACGGGAACGAATGGAAGTCCATGAGCAGTTGCCCATCGTACACCAAGCCGCCGCTGGGAACATGAGAATCGAGCAGCACCATGTGTCGGCGGGCGTGTTTTGCAGCGTAGGACCGAATCAGGGTGAGCACGTGCGAATAGTGATCCAGGTTCCGGTCGTTGTGGTTCATCAGCTCGGTCTGACCTAAGTGGATCGCTTCGCAGCCCACGTTGATGAAGGACGCTCCCAGGAAGTAGAACCAGAGCTTGGTCTCCGGCCGGCTCACGTCCGGCACCGACTGGCCCGAACGCCGTTGGTTGGGCAGGATGACTGGAAGTCGCCGTTCCATCAACTCTCGTCTCCAGACTGGACGAAGCGAAAGAATGCTTTTCTCGCCAAGGGCGGCGGCATAGGGTCCACCGCATGATGTCAGGAGCGATGACTGCGGTGATGGCTCTCCGCGCGTTGGCGGCGGCGGTTCTGATTTTGGGCGGTTTAGGCAGGGTCCGGGCAGCGACGGTCAGCGCCTCGCTCAATGGACTGAAGATCACCTTCGATCAGGCGAGCGGCGCGATCTTGCGCCTCGAGTACCCCGGACCCGGCGTGCTGCTCGAGGCCGATCTCGGAGAAGCAGGGTTGGTGGATGTCGCATACCCTCTTCCGGAGTTCGAGCCGTTGCGCCTGACCGCCCGAGGCAGTTCCGGCGCGCAAATCGAGCAGATGCCCGATCGGGTAACCGTGCGGATCGCGGCCCTGGGCGCGACCCGGCCGGGATTCGCGATCGGGGGGCAAGTCGCGGCCGAAATCACGCTGCGGACCAGCGCTGACGCACGTTCCGTCATTCTCTCCTGCGAGATCACCAACGGCACCCAGCGCCCGATCCCGCAGGTGATTTTCCCCGACCTGCGCGGGCTGGTGGATGTCGCCGGCCCCGACCAGACGATTCTGAAAACGTGCGGATTCGGCTCGGCGCCGTTCCGGGAACTGGCCGTGCCGGAGACGGACGTGTGGTATGCGGTGGACAACTCGACCGTGGAGCACAAGTCGGGCGGCATGTTCCACAGCATGTGGGCACGCTGGATGGACCTGGGCGGTTTGAAGGGCGGCTTCAGCCTCTTCCCGCGCCGCTGGGGCTGGGACCCGCACACCACCACGGTGCTGCAACTGCGGCAGGCCCCCAAGCGGCTCCGGCTGCTGTGCGTTCATCCGGGAGCGATTGCGCCGGGCGCCAAGTGGTCCAGCGGCGAGTGGGTGCTGACTCCGCACCGGAGCGGATGGGCCAAAGGGATCGAGCCCTTCCGCGCGTGGGTCCAAGCCCATGCCCGACGCCAGTACTCCATGCCGCGCCACATTCGTGAAGCGCTTGGCTACCGCACCGTGTGGATGTGCCAGAACCAGCCGGCCGATCCGACTGATGCCGTGTGGCGGTTCACCGATCTGCCCGAGCTGGCGCGCGAGGCCCGCGACCACGGCTTGACGGAGATGGTCATGTGGGCTTGGCACCGGGCGTTCGACGCCTCGCTGCCTTCGCCCTTCCCGCACCTCGGCACAGAGCAGGATCTGCGGGAAGCCGCGCGCCGGTGCAAGGAGGCAGGGGTGAACCTCGCACCGTTCATCAGCGTGCTGCAGGCCAATCCGCAGACCGCAGACCGCTACGGGCTCAAGGTTCCGAACAACAACGGCTGGACCTACCATACCGAGATGATCCCGCGCTGGAACCCGCCGTATGCCACGGGCATGTCGTGCGTCCAGGTGGGACCCGCCAACGCGAAGTGGCAGGACGAGGTCGCCGACGCATGCCGCAGATGGGCTGACAAGGGGCTGCCATCGGTGAGTTGGGACCAGTATTGGTCCGCGCAAGACAAGCCAACCATGCAAGACTTGACCCGGCGCATCCGGGACTACGCGCGGAAGGTGGACCCGCAGTCCAGCTTCAGCGGCGAGTCGCTGTGGAACGTCGAGGTGGACTGCGAATGGTTGGACTACACTTGGAACTGGGGGGCCTACGCCGATCGACAGGCCTTTGTGAACGCCTTCCCGGCGCCCAGGCCCAACGTGAACATCAACCGCTCCGAGGCCGACGCGCGCTTCGCGTTCATGGACAACCTGATGTTGAACGTGTGGCCCTCGAAGCCCGACAACATCAACGGCTCGGCCCGCATCGCCGACGCTCCCGGGCTGTCGCGTACGCTCAAGACCTGCGCCGCGCTGCGTCAGCAGTTCTTGTCCTACTTCACGAACGGCGTCCTCATTGGCAACTGCCTGCTGACGGATGCTGCACCAGACGTTCGTCTGTCGGCGTACGTGCTGCCGGACCGTCTCTTGGCGATTGTATTGAACCAGGGTGCCGAGGGCGTGCGGACCTTCCGTTACGATCTGGCGCCGTGGATCCCAGCGCCATCCGCAGTCCGAATGCGCCGCACGGGCGAGGACGGGAAAAGCGCGCCAGCGCGGGCGGCGTCGGCTGCGGGGACGATCACCACGCCGAAGCTGAAGCACCTCGAGATGGCGGTATATGAGTTTACGGCGAAGTAGCGCCTATGCGTCTGCCCTTTCTAAAGCCTGTTTTGAAATTCCGTGGGGTCCCACGCAATTTTAGAACAGGCTCTAACCGGGCTTTTCGGTCTGGCAGCAGACGGTGATAGTGCTGTTGCCGCTGCTAGTGCCGTGCCGCGCGATGTAGGTGAGGTTAAGCATCGGTCCCGCCGACCAGTCCTTCTTCCATCCGCTGGTGAAACGTTCCTTGACCAACCGGCACTCGAACGTTTTTCCCGCATCCAGATCGGCGACGGAGGGCAGCACGGAGAATGGCGCCACCGTGGCCTTGCCCTGCGCGTCATGGGGAATCGGCGCTGGGCCAAACACGTCCCACTCGACTGAGTGGGCGCGGGCCCCGTCGGGGAGGGTCGTGTCCTCTGCCGCTGGGATTCGTGCGCCACGCGGTTTCACGGTAGCTGTATTCTGCTGAATCATGGTTCGGTTGTTCGACGCCATTCAATTGATAGATTGCTTTTTTGACGCTCCGCGGTTCAGCTCAGCTTGTCACGATTTTCATAGACCTTGAGGATGGCATCGGCGATGTCGTCCATGTCCGCCTGGGTGCCCAGCAGCGGACCCGAGGCCCAGATCATGGCCATCTCCTCGCACACCCGGTCACATTTCGGACAGCTCATCTCGTCCCGAAATTGCTGTAGGCGCCGGGCCGAAAACGTCTTTTGGTAGGCCTTGGTCTTTACGATGTGATCGATCCAAGGCTCGCGGTGCAATCCGCGCTCGATGTAGGGGCTCAGGCTGACGCCTTCGGCCGCGACCGCCTTGAGAAAACGGCCGCGATCCACGTTGTTGAAGTGCTCCTTTTTGTAGCTCATGGCGTAGAGGTAGAACGAGCCACTGGCGGTGCCTTCGTAGAGTTTCTGGGGCGCAATCCCCGGGCATTCTTTGAGCCTCGAAGTCAGGTGGGCCGCGTTTTGATTGCGGCGCAGGAAGCGTTCCTGGGCGCCGGCCAACTGGGCCAGCAGGACGGCCGCTTCGAACTCGTTCATTCGGTACTTCGGGCCAATCAATTCCGTGCGGCCCCGGCGGGAAGTTCCGTGGTTGTGGACCGTGTAGCACTTGTCCATGAGTTCTTCGTCGTTCCCAATGATGGCCCCGCCTTCGCCACAGGCGATCGTCTTGCTGCTCTGGAAGCTGAAGCAGCCCAGCGGAGCGATCGTGCC
>ERZ1292640.91-Hain-H43-02um-R1-91-length-71709-cov-14_pt1 | contig 67879 bp, 67 predicted proteins | sample MGYA00564404_ERZ1292640 | MGnify/ENA primary metagenome ERZ1292640 (study PRJEB36523, sample SAMEA6512636) | groundwater metagenome | collected 2019-01-08 | study: AquaDiva: Metagenomics assemblies of 32 groundwater samples
AAGGCGATGAGGTTGAATTCGAAGTTACTCAAGGCCCCAAAGGCGACCAGGCAACTAACGTAAAAAAAATATAAGTTTCTTGAACATAGAAAAACCCAGTTCTATTTCTTAGAACTGGGTTTTTTATTTTATGCCGAGAGAGGAAGACGATTGAGCACAATTCCCTAACTCTCGCATTTTCAACATATTATACTATAACTATTTTATTATCAATAAATTAGCAAGCCTGAATGCTTCCCGATACTACCCTTTGTTACCCGGCGCTTTTAACTTGGATGGGCACGTTTTGAGCACAAAAAAAATAATAAATATTGCTTGACAATACTTTCCTATATATTATACTTTTAATGCGGAGCGAGTAATCAATCTGCATATATCTAATGCTTAAGGGCTCAAGAAATTGAGTCCTTTTTGCTTTTATAACCCTTCTCTTGTTGAATCTCTCGGGAATAACATATAAAATTTCTAATCTTCTGAATATCAAAGATTAAAAGTCCTGAATCCGTCAATTCATCCAACTCTCGCGAAACCTTACGAACCGTAGAGAAAAGAATAACCTTCTTCCTGTCATCTAACAATTGTTTAATGGAATCTGCAAAATCACTATCTCCGCTCCATAAAATAAAATTATTTAAACTGTCATTATCATAATCTTGACCTTCCCCTCTTTAGTGGACTAATTGTTAAGAGAAAATTTTCTGTTTTTCATACTCAAAAGGGCTTAAGTAACCGAGTGTCGAATGCGCCCTTTTTGTATTGTAATACATTTCAACGTACTCAAAGATTTTTGTTTTTGCCTCTTCCCTGGTTTTAAACTTCATCCGGTGGATAAGCTCTACTTTAAGCGTGTGGAAAAAACTCTCAGCTACGGCATTATCCCAACAATCGCCTTTCTTACTCATGCTGCCGATGAACTCGTTCTGAGCCAACAACGCCTTAAAATCATTGCCGGCATACTGAACACCGCGGTCAGAATGATAAATAACTTTTTTTGGCGGAGAACGCCGTAAGATTGCCTGTTTTAACGCCTGTAACGTCAATGTCTCCGCGATTGTTTTATCCATAGCAAAGCCTACGATACCTCGTGAGAATAAATCAAGTATCACCGCTAGATACAACCAGCCTTCAAACGTCCAGATATAAGTTATATCCGCTACCCAGACGCTATTAGGACGAGCAACGATAAAGTTGCGATTCAACAGATTCGGCCATACGGGATATTTATGCTTTGAATTTGTCGTTACCCGGAATTTACGCCTCTGTATGGCAACGATACCATTACAATGCATTAACCGGGCTACGCGGTTTACGGAACAAGAGATATTTTCCTTGTTACGTAACTGATCCCATACTCGCGGACTGCCGTAATTACAGTTATTATCCCAGAACACTCTGCGTATATCAATGAGCAAATTATCGTTATTGATTCTGTTCAGGCTTTTAGGCCTGTTTTTAAACGCGTAATACCCGCTCCCGGATACTTCCACCGCGCGGCACATTTTATCGAGCGGAAAACTTAAACGGTTAGAATCTATGAACTCGAACCGTTCTCGGTCGTTTTTGAAAATATGCCGACTGCTTTTTTTAGTATTTCTATCTCGATTTCGGCGCCACGCAACTTACGGCGAAGGACAACTATTTCCGATAAATGGCCTTTGCCGATAAATGCTTTATCGCCATCTACGGCGTATCTCTTTTTCCAGTTGTAGAGCACATTGGCATGAATTCCCAAAGAACGGGCTACCTCTGAAGTTTTTTGCCCTTCTTCAGTAATCATTTTTACCGCTTGAACCTTAAACGCCTTGTCAAAACGCTTCATTTTGACCGCTTCCCCTTCCATTGGACACCTCCCGTTTTAAGAGCCGGCTTTTATGCTAACACCAACTCTTCTTTGTGTCCACTTTTTCGGGGGAAGATCATTTCCAGTTAAATATTTAGGCAGTTTATTAGTAAGATAGTATTCAGCGACTCCCACGGGCTTTTTGGTACTACGCAAGGCATATTCAACCACGATGTTATCTTTAGCCGCGCATAAAATAATGCCAATTGATGGATTTTCATCTTTCAACTTCACTTGTTCATCCAATAGATGCAAGTAAAAATCCATTTTACCGGCATATTCAGGTTCAAATTTGCCGGTCTTAAGCTCAATTACCACAAGGCATTTCAGTAAACGGTTAAAAAACAAAAGGTCAACGAAATATTCATTATTCCCCAGGGTGAGTCGGTATTGATTCCCAAGAAATGAAAACCCTTTACCCAGCTCAAGCATAAAGCGCTTAACTCTTTCAACAAGGCGGCGTTCTAACTTCCGCTCAATCACGGATTTTGTGATATCAAGAAAATCCAGATTATAAACGCTTCTTATGGATTCATCTGCCTGTTCAATAAGGTGAATCGGTAGGGTTTTTGAAAAATTATGAGTTTTTTGTTTCAAACTAAACTCATATGCTCCTGCCTTTATCTGATTAAAAAGTACATTCCTCGACCAACCCATCTCAACCGACGCCTTTAAATAATACTCTCTTTCTTTTTTATTTTTGATTCGAGAGAAAATAAGTATATTATGCCCCCATGGCAATTCTCCAACAACTTGTTGGAGAATTGAGTCATCTTTATACTCAAGGTAGAATTGACGCATATACCAAAGGTTCTAAGTTGAAAAGCCAAAAGTAGTTTCGAAATCTTCTTTTAAGTCGTTTGCGAGTTTCTCAACTACCGCATCTCCCCATTTATATTTATTCTGCCTCTGCACAATAGCCCTGCCAATATTCCAGTACAACTTTATAAGCTCTTTATTAACCGACCTAATCGCCTGAATCCGCGCCGTAACAATGCGCGATTTTATTTCATGCAAAAACTTAATATATTCTTTACCTATCGTATTCTTCATCTCACCAATCTTCTTTCTTGCGTTATCAGTATGTTCTCCTACAACAATAGACGTAAGAAAAGGTTAAATCTAACTAAAAAACTTGGGGACGGTTCTCTTAAAAAGAGAACCGCCCCCTTTATTTCAAACTAAAACAAAAATATAAAATAAGATTTTAATTGAAACAACATCCGCGCTTTGCTATGATTATGCAATGAACAAATTTAGAGTAGGGGTAATTGGAGTAGGGCATCTGGGTAGCATTCACGCCAAGATATATAAGGAAAGCCGAAATTGCCAGCTAGTCGGCGTATGCGACACTAATGCAGATAATTTAAAACGCGTCTCTAGTCAGCTTAGGGTACCCGGATATACTGACCACCGAGAACTCTTTGGCAAGGTCGATGCAGTAAGTGTTGCCGTACCTACCGTCTTACATCATGATCTTGCCGCAGAATTTCTTAAAGCGGGAATCCATACTCTGGTTGAAAAACCTTTTACTTTAACTCTAGAAGAAGCCGACGATTTAATCAATCTGGCTAATAAAAATAATCTGATTCTGCAAGTCGGCCACATTGAAAGATTCAACTCGGCATTCGCCGCAACCCTTAAAATCATAACCATTCCTAAATTTATCGAATGCCACCGCCTCTCGAATTTTCCTAACCGCTCCCTAGATGTAGGAGTAGTGCTGGATATTATGATTCATGATATTGATATTGTTTTAGGGTTAGTTAACTCTCCGTTAGAAAGAGTTGATTCTGTCGGAATAAACGTCCTGACTAAATTTGAAGATATTGCCAATACTCGCTTGACTTTTAAAAACGGCTGTGTAGCTAACCTTACCGCCTCGCGTGTATCGGATGAAGTAATGCGTAAAATCCGCATCTTCCAGGAAGATACCTACATATCTTTAGATTATAAAAATGCCGAAGCATCAGTTTACCGAAAAACCGACCAAAAGATAACTAAAGAAAAACTGCCTATAGAAAAAGAACAGCCTCTCCAGAAGGAGCTAGAATCATTCATCGCCTGCGTAATCAATAAAACTACTCCTCTTGTATCCGGAGAGGTTGCCCGGGAAGCTCTAGCAGTTGCCCTGCAAATTCAAAACCAGATATGGCGCAAATAAAAAAGATATTTATTATCTGCGGTGAGCCAAGCGGCGACCTTTTAGCCGGAAATCTCATCAGCGCAATCAAGCAAGTTGCGGATATAAAAATATCCGGCATCGGAGGGATAAATCTCGCCAAAGCCGGATGCGAAATTTTCTATAACATTAAAGAACTTTCCGTGATGGGATTTTTTGATGTTTTAAAAAAACTGCCTAAATTCTTCGGTTTAAAAAAACTAATTTTAGAAAAGATCGCTACCGATAAGCCCGACGCCATAATCCTGGTCGATTTTTCCGGTTTTAACCTGCGCCTGGCAAAAACAATCAATAAACGCATACCGGTTATCTATTATGTCAGCCCGCAAGTTTGGGCTTCCAGGAAGGGCAGGATAAACTGTATCAAAAAATTCATTTCCAAGATGATCGTACTTTTTAAATTTGAAGAGGAATTTTACAAGAAAAACGCAGTACCGGCGACCTGGGTAGGCCATCCTTTATTAGACCTGGTAAAACCATCTCTAGAAAAACAGGAATTTCTAGAAAATTTTAGAATTTCCCCTGAAAAAAAAATTATTGCCCTACTTCCCGGATCACGCAAGCAAGAGGTTAAATTGATTCTGCCCCTAATGCTTAAAGCCGCCAGACTGATCAATCAGGCTATCCCTCAAACCCAATTTATCATCGCTAAATCACCAAATTTAGATATACAGATTTATCAAAATGAGTTTAAGAAGTTTACTTTGGATCTAAAAATTATCGACGGCAAAACTTACGACTGCCTGAATACCGCCGCTGCCAGCATGGTTTGCTCGGGGACGGCAACGTTAGAGGCGGCTATTATACAAAAACCTTTTTTGATTGTTTATAAGACCAACTTATTTAACTACTTACTTTACCGTCCGCAAATCAAAATTCCCTATATCGGCATGGTCAATATTGTCGCCGGGAAAAGAATCGTTCCTGAGTTTATCCAATTTGACGCCAAACCCAAGAGCATCGCCGACTCCATCCTCAAATTCCTGCAAGAGCCTGTTACGGCTAAGCTTTTATGTGAAGACCTAAAAACGGTAAAAAATAGCCTCGGCACAACCGGCGCCGCCGAACGCGCCGCCAAGCACATTCTTGATTTTATTTATTCTTAGCTAAATTAATCCGTTCATCAATCGGCGGGTGGGTGAAGAAGAAAAACTTAATCAATGGATAGGGTTTTCTATCGGCAAGATTCTGACTGGCTAGCTTTTCCATCACCGAAATAAATGCTTCCTTGTTGGCGGTAACTTTCAACGCTAGACTATCCGCTTGCCTTTCAAAACAGCGGCTAACCAACGCCTCCAGCGGCTGCATAATAACCCCGAAAAGTATAAAATAAAGAAACACTAGAGGCAGGCTGGACAAATGGGTAAGAGAATTTAATTTAAATACGGCTAAGGCATAATGGCTGGTCTTAAAAATTAAATAAAATAATCCTAAAGTCACCAGGGAATTCACGATAATCAGCTTCAGCATATGCCCAAAACGGTAATGCGCAAATTCATGCGCCAAGATTACCTCAATCTCCTCAGAGGTATACTTATCTTTTAAGGTATCAGCTAAAAGAACGCGCTTACTTTTACCCAGGCCGGTAAATGCTGCATTAGCCTTGAGTGTCTTTTTACTGAAATCTATTTCAAAAACATCCAACAATTTAATCTTCATTTTCGCAGCTAAATCAAAAATCCTCTTGCGTAAAATTTCATCCTCGATTTTTTTATATTTAAAAAACAAAGGAATGATTAAAACCGGGGTCAATTTAGCTAAGACCACGCTAAAAAATATCCAACAGACGGAGGCTACCAGCCACCATTGGCTGAAATTCCCCAGAATCCAATAAAAAGATAGGACCAAAATTAATAAAATTATATAAGCTAGCACCGCGCCTTTTAGCTGATCCATCCACCAGGCAGACACTCTCTGCTTAGTCAGATTGAATCGATGCTCCAGAATAAAACTGGCGTAAAAATTAAGCGGTAAACTCAGTAAATAATACAGCAGGCACACAATGAGCAGGAACAAAGCAGGGCGCAAATAATGCGCTAGATTGATATGGTTAAGCCAGGACTCCAGCGATAAAGAAAGCCCCGATCCTAAAAAAATCAGGATCAGGGCTAGGCTATAAACTAAATCAATAAGGCTTAATGCGTACTTGCGCTGCGAATAACTTTTGGCTAAATCAACCATTTACTTCTTAGCTGTTTTTGTAAGCGGAGCGACATTAATAAATGTGCGCACTTTACCATGGCTAGTCTTCTTGCGGGTAAAATAAACCTTGCCCGAACAAAGAGCAAACAAAGTTCCGGGGCCGCGGACATTGACTCCTGCTTTATAAGAATCAACACAACGCACGAGAATCTCTCCGGTCTTAACAAGCTTGCCGCCGCTTGTTTTCATGGCCTTATCTTTTTTGGGAGTAGAAAAACCACCGATCATCTTAATCCTTCCTACCTGCAAATAAGCAGGCTTTTTATTTTAAGTGAAAATAATAATACCACAGAATTCCTAATTAAGCAATACCTCTTCATCTTTATCCGGAATATGCACATTTTGCCCTTTTTGTACCAAAATATCGCCCAAAATCTGAGATTGTTCCGGCTCTCCGTGGACCAGAAAAATCCGTTTAAGCGGCAGGCCTGCCTGTCCGGCAGGCAGGCACTCTGAAACAAAATCCAAAAGTTCTGTCTGGTCGGCATGCCCGGAAAAAGCATTAATCACCACAACCTCCGCATTAAGCTCGTATTCTACGCCGAATATCTTCACAAAAGGATTTTTCTCAACTATTCTTCTGCCTAAAGTATCGCGCGCCATATATCCAACAACCAAAATCATATTCCGCGAATCCTCGATATTATTCTGCAAATGGTGCAGCATTCTTCCGGATTCGCACATCCCGCTTCCGGCAATAATAATCATCGGCCGCTTATCAAAATTTAAAGCTTTAGATTCTTTTTGTTCGCGGATAAAACGCAGGTTCAATAATTCAAAGGGATTATCCCCTTTATCAAATGCCTGGCGGGTCTTGACATTTAAAAATTTAAGGTGGTGCTCAAAAAGGCCGGTAATATTAGTGGCCAAAGGGCTATCGACATAAATCGGCACCGAAGGAATAAGCTTGTCTTTAAGTAATTCATTGAGAAAATAAATTACCTCCTGCGTGCGCTCCAGAGTAAAAGAGGGGATAAGCACCTTTCCTCCTCTTCTTACGGCCCGGGAGATTGCTTCTCTTAATTTTGACTGCGCTTCCTCGATAGGCCGATGCAAGCGGCCGCCATAAGTAGACTCCATAATCAGATAATCTAGCCCTTGAGGAATCACCGGATTCTCCAGAAGCGGAAGATTTTTTCTTCCCAGATCCACCGCATAACCCAAACGCAAAGAATTCTGCCCGTCTTTAATATCCAGAACCACTGTTCCTGAGCCTAAGATATGCCCGGCATCCAAAATAGTCGCGCAAATATCTTTAGCAATACAAAACTTTTGATTATAAGAAATGGAACGAAAGATTTTGGTGGCCCGCGATGCCTCCTTGGCCGTATATAAGGGTTTACGTAAAGGAATATTGATGCGCCGGTTTACTTTATTCACATAGCGCACATCTTCTTCCTGAATTTTTCCTGAATCAATCAACATCAGGTCCGCCAAATCCTTAGTTGCCGAAGTAGTGTAAATCTTACAACGTAGCCCCTGTTTGATCAGATTAGGAATATTGCCGCAATGATCAATGTGGGCGTGCGATAAGACCATAGCCTTAATCGTGCGCGGATTATAATGGAAGGTAGTATTAACCTCATAAAAAGCATCTCGATGCCCCTGGAAAAGGCCGGCATCCAGAAGAATCTCAGTTTTTCCGGCAGTGATCAAGTGCGAAGAGCCGGTAACCGTCTTGGCGCCTCCAAGAAATTTTATTTTAATCGACATAACTAGCTTACTTCTTATTTATCATAAGTGGAATAAAAATACGGAGTATACGCCTTAAATTCTGCGGCACATGTGTCAACCAATTTAAAATCTACGGTTATTCCCAGAGATTTTCTTAAATTATAAACTTTTATTTCCTCTAAAGATAAAATTTTAGCCAACTGCCTGTCGCTAAAACCATACTCTTTGGCGCGCTTCAATAATTCCGGGGCCAAATTATGCTTATTCTCAACCAGCTCTCCCTCGCAGTCAATAATTTCTTTAATATTATGCAAGAACCAACGGTCGATCTTAGTTAAATCATGAATTAACTCGATATCTAATTTAGCGCGAAAAGCATCCCCGATATAAAAAATTCTTTCAGCATTCGGCTGTTTTAGCTTCTGATAAATTTTATTTAAAATCTCATCACCGGCTTTAATATCCTCTAAATTATCAAAAACCATACTTTCTAAACCAAATTTTTTAATCTCTAAAGAGCGCAGGCCCTTTTGTAAGGCTTCTTTAAATGTGCGGCCGATAGCCATAGCCTCACCCACCGATTTCATGGAGATCCCTAAGGTAGTATCAGCCAAAGCAAATTTCTCAAAAGTAAAACGCGGTATCTTGACTACGCAATAGTCAATCGCCGGCTCAAAACAGGCAGGAGTGGATTTAGTAATATCATTAGGGATTTCATCTAAGGTATAGCCCACGGCAAGTTTAGCGGCAATTTTGGCAATCGGGAATCCCGTAGCCTTGGAGGATAACGCTGAGCTGCGCGAAACACGGGGATTCATTTCAATAACCACCATTCTGCCGGTCTGCGGGTTAATTGCAAATTGAATATTAGACCCGCCGGTTTCTACCCCAATTTCGCGAATACAAGCCAGCGCGGCATCGCGCATCAATTGGTACTCTTTATCCGTTAATGTTTGAATAGGAGCAACCGTAATACTATCTCCGGTATGTATGCCCATGGGGTCTAAATTCTCAATGGTACAGATAACCACGACATTATCCTTTAAATCACGCATAACCTCCAACTCAAATTCCTTCCAGCCGATTACCGATTCCTCAACCAGAATCTCGCTAATCATACTGGACTCTAATCCACGTTTAGCCAAGACCATAAACTCTTCCAGGCTATAGGCGATTGACCCGCCGGCTCCTCCCATCGTAAAACTAGGCCGGATAATTAAAGGAAAACCAATCTTCTTTGCTATAACAACTGCTTCTTCTAAATTATAAGCCTGATCGCTTTTGGGCAGGTCCAAACCGATTTTTTTCATCGCTTCCTTAAACAACTTCCGATCTTCGCCTTTTTTAATCGCCTTAATATTAGCTCCGATAGTCTCAACCTTATATTTTTTCAACACCCCTTTTTCAGCCAACTCCACCGTCGTATTTAAAGCAGTCTGGCCACCCAACGTCGGCAAAAGCGCATCCGGCCTTTCTTTAGCAATAATCTTCTCCACCATCTCAGCGGTGATCGGCTCAATATAAGTTTTATCAGCGACCTCCGGATCAGTCATAATCGTTGCCGGATTAGAGTTTACCAGAATCACTTTGTAGCCTTCCTGCTTTAAAACCTTACAAGCCTGAGTTCCTGAATAATCAAACTCACAAGCCTGGCCGATCACAATCGGCCCACTTCCGATAATAAGAATCTTTTTTATGTCGGTTCTTTTAGGCATATCTTTAAAAAACTAGGGGACGGTTCTCTTTTTTCGAGAACCGTCCCCTTTATTTTTCTCCATCATTTTTATAAATTCAGCGAATAAATACTGCGCGTCATGCGGACCCGGAGAAGCCTCGGGATGAAACTGCACGGAAAATACCGGCAGCTTCTTATGGCGCAAGCCCTCCGCAGTGCTGTCATTTAAATTCACATGCGTTAATTCAATATCTTTTTTATTTAAAGAATCGATATCCACGCAAAATCCGTGATTTTGGCTGGTTATAGAAATTTTACCGGTTCTTAAATCTTTTACCGGATGATTTGCCCCGTGATGGCCAAATTTAAGTTTATAGGTTGAGCCCCCTAAAGCCAGCCCGAGCATCTGATGCCCCAGGCAGATTCCGAAAATCGGCAAACGCCCGATGAGCTGAGCCACCGTTTTAATCACATAGCCGACTGCCGCCGGATCCCCCGGCCCGTTAGAAAGCAAAACCCCATCAGGATTTTCTTTAAGGATCTCCTGATAAGTTGCGCACGCCGGGACAACCGTGACATTACATTTAAAACGCACTAATTCTCTTAATATATTTAATTTTACTCCGCAATCTAAGACTACAACCTTAAATTTATTTTCTTGAGATTGCCAATAATCATATTTCTTAAGAATACTAACTTCTTTAACTAAATCCAGCCCCACTAAACCCCGGCTTCTTTTTGCTTTATTCACCAGGCTCTGCTCATCTAGATCCTGAGTGGATAAAACTGCTCTCATCGCTCCTTTTTCTCGGATATGCAAAGTAAGCGCTCGCGTATCAATTCCTTCAACTGCCAAAATATTATTTTGTTTTAAATATTCCCCCAGCTCCTGGTCTTTTCTCCAATTACTCGCTAATTTACTATACTCCTTAACCACAAAACCTTCTAAAAATGGCTTGCGGCTCTCGACATCTTCCCGATTAATACCATAATTTCCGATCAAGGGGTAAGTCATAGCCACAATTTGGCCGCGATAGGAAGAATCGGTAATAATCTCCTGGTATCCGGCCATACTGGTATTAAAAACAACTTCGCCCAGGGCTTCGCCGCTTGAGCCAAAGGAGTGCCCTTTGAATATTGTACCGTCTTCTAAGACAAGATAGGCTTGCATGATTTACTTCTTCTCTGCGGCAGCGCGAATAAACTCGCCAAACAACGGATGCGCCGCGTCGGGTTTGGATTTGAATTCGGGGTGAAATTGCACAGCGATAAAATAAGGATGATTTTTCAACTCCACTATTTCCACTAAATTTTTCTTCTGATAAATCCCGGAAAAAACCATTCCTTTACTCTGGAGTTTTTTACGGAATTTGTTATTAAATTCATACCTATGGCGATGGCGTTCAGAGATAAGATTTTTCTTATACACCCTCCCAGCCAGTGTATTTTTCTTTATTTTGCACGGATAGGCTCCCAGGCGCATCGTACCGCCCAGATCCTTAATATTTTTTTGTTCACTTATTAAGCTAATCACGGGATTCTTGACTTTAGGTTTAAATTCAGTGGAATTCGCGTCTTTTAATCCGCAGATTGAGCGAGCAAATTCCATTACCGCACATTGCATGCCTAAACAAATCCCTAAAAAAGGAATTTTATTTTTCCGCGCAAAACCAACGGCTTTAATCTTACCCTCTATACCCCGGGAACCAAAGCCTCCGGGAACTAAAATCGCATCCGCCCCTTTGAGTAATTTATCCGCTCCGTGTTTCTCAATATCTTCGGAATCAACTTTATTAATCTCTACTTTGATTTGATTGCTAATACCGCCATGGGTAATGGCTTCATAAATAGATTTATAAGCATCTTGCAATCCGATGTATTTACCGACAACAGCAACTTGAACTGTTTTCTTAGGACAAAGCTGGCGCTCGACCACATTCTTTTCCCAATCCTTTAAATCGGAGGGCTTGGAAATTAATCCAAAATGGCTTAAAATTATCTCATCCAGAATTTGCCCCTTAAAAACCAAAGGAACCTGGTAAATAGATTCCACATCAGGCGATTCAATAACCGCTTCTTTTCTTACATTGCAAAATAAAGAGATTTTTTCTTTAACCTCATCGGAAAGAGGTTTTTCCGTCCGACAAATTAAAATATCCGGCTGGATTCCGATCTCGCGTAAAGTTTGCACACTGTGTTGAGTAGGTTTAGTTTTTATTTCATCAGCAACTTTTATATAAGGAATCAGAGTAAGATGAATATAAAGAACATTCTTCTCACCGGCATCTAATTCAAATTGCCGCGCAGCCTCTAAAAAAGGCAAGCTTTCGATATCTCCAACAGTCCCGCCCACTTCAATCAAAACAATATCTGCCCGGCTAACCTGGGCAACCTTTTTTATCCTATCTTTGATTTCACCGGTAATATGAGGAATGACCTGAATGGTTTTGCCTAAATAATCACCCCGGCGCTCACGCGAAATTACCGCGTTATAAACCTGGCCGGTGGTAGCGTTATTGAATTTGGTCATCGCCGCTTTGGTAAATCTCTCGTAATGGCCCAGGTCTAAATCAGTTTCAGCGCCATCATCGGTAACATAAACCTCTCCATGCTGATAAGGATTCATTGTCCCCGGATCAACATTGATATAGGGATCCAGCTTCATTAACGTAACTTTAAGGCCGCGGGATTCCAAGATTTTACCAATCGAGGCAGAAGCTATTCCTTTGCCTAAGCTTGAAATTACGCCCCCGGTAACAAATATGTATTTAGTCATAGATTTACATAAAGAAGGCGTTTGGTGCCGGCTATCCGGCCCTAAACGCCCTTGGTTTTATTAACTATAACAAAAGCAATCGGCAATGTCAAATAAAAAGTTCCTAAGCTAAATGCAAGAATTCCTTGCCTTCCTTCCAGGGATTAAGAAAACGTTCGATACTTAAACTATTATCTTCAATCAAATCAATCCTGCGCCTCTTCTCAAGCGGAGAAACTACCTCAACTTTCGGCCTACGGATATCGGATTCATTCTCATCTTTGACCAAAGCAATGCTTCCGTCACTAAGGGCAACTATCGAACCCACCGGCCAGAGGCCGATGAATTTAAAAAACTTATCCAATAGTTGAGGGTCAAAAGCGCCTCCTTCATTCATATTCATTATATTATAAACTAAATCCGGCGAATAATCCTGTTTATAACTGCGCCTTTGCGAAAGAGCGTCATAAACATCACAGATGGAAACAATGGATGAAGCAATATGCTGCTTTCTTAAATTGAGCAGGCGCGGATAACCCGAAGAATCATATTTTAAATGGTGTTCGAAACTAACCACCACCGGCAAGATTCCCAGAGTATCGACATATTTAAGCATAATCTCGGCGCCCAATATAGTATGGCTTTTAACTTTGCCGAATTCCTGGTCGGTTAATTTGCCGGGTTTTTGCAATATTTTGCGTGAAATAGACAGCTTCCCGATATCATGAAACATCGCCGCAACCCCGATATTTAAAACATCCGCTTTATCAAAAGTTAATCGGGAAGCAAAATACATCGAAAAAATAGCCACATTAAGCATATGCGTATAAGTTTGAATATCATACCTTTTCAAGGTAGCCAGCTTAAGCAGCTCATTGCGCTGGGTGCTCAAGTTTTCCAGAATATTATTCAATGAAAATTTAAGGGCAAGATGATCGATTTTTTCGGAATTAAGCACCCCGCTTAAACTCTGGCTGATCCTATCTACGGAAGAATCATAAAGGCTAAACTGATTTGGGCTGCTGGCGGTCCTTTCATTCTTAGCATCGACTTTTAGTTTGCCTATCTTAATATGTTCTACTCCGGCCAGCATTAGCAGCTCCTGAAGATCCCCCTTAAACTCCTCTTTAGGCCTGGCAATAAAATTTATAAAAACACCCAGTTCCTCCTTGCTTAATCCGGCGAAAAATCCCAGCCTTTCAATGTTCCTTTCTTTTAAATAAAGAATTGACGGACGTAAAAAATTTCCTGAATCAAAAAGTATTTCTTTTTCAAAAGCCAGCTCTTCTCCGATTATGCCGATGACCATCTCCGAACGGATGGATAAAATATCTTCCAAGGCCACATAGGCGCTATCCAGAGATTTGGTAAACATCGGATGCGTTGGCCCATACATCTTAAGAGCCTGCAGGCAATTAAGCAAATCCTTAAAAGCTGCTTCAATATTAAGACTCATTCCACTCTCCTAAAACCTGCTTAGCTTTATCCCGCAATGCTTTATTCCAAAAGAATTTCCTGCCGGCCAAATCATGAATCCGGCTGGCTGCTTCGATAATACCTAAATCCAGAACAATCTGCATATTTTCAATCAAAAGATTATTTTTGCTTCCCCAAAAGCTATTAATCTTAAGCAATAAATCCAAAGCCGCATTTATTCCTTCTTTATTTGACCTAAGCACAGCCAGTAAATTTTTTCTAAGTAAAAGTGAATTTGTGTTTAGTTGTTGCAGAATAAAACCGGCATTCACGTTCTTAAATCCGCGCATGGCAATTAAGATCTCGCCTTTGATTAATTCATTAGCCAAAGTATAGATATATTCTAGTACAGCTAAGGCTGACGGTTCCTCAAGCCGGCCCAGAATATCGACCAGACCGGAAAGAAAATCCAAATCCTGAAACTTTTGCTGCAAACGCAAATAAAAAACATCCATTTGATCCGGAAATAATCTAAAAAATAAACTCAAAATCTGCTTAGCGGGATTCTGAGAAATAAATATTTTATCCAGGTAATCTTTAACGCCTCGGTTGGGCGTTAAAACCATCTTCACCAGAAACTCGCCTGAAGCTGGCAAAGATTGATTCAAGACAATATTTTCAATATAAACGGAAAGTTTATTTTTTAACTCACTGCATTCTTTACTATTTTCGCTTTTCTTCTTAATTAAAACATCATCCAGGTTTTTTAGGAAATCCCAATCCTGGTCTTGGAATATATCCGGCAACTCTTTTCCTAAGGCCACTGTGGCAGATTCTAAATTATCGGCATCGGCATTAATCGAAAACAGATTTAAAACAATGTGACGGTAATTCTGGCGCAGAGTTTTTTGATCGAAAAATAACCTCCCGGCTGAAGACACCTCCTTCATCAAAGACTCTAAGATATTCCGGTACACCGGCGATAATTGATCGCCTCCGGAACCGGTCAATAGATCCTGAACTCTTTTTAGCGCATTAGGATTATTTTTAAGCCTTTCAGGGACACTGAGCCTATTTAAAAAACTACCGTCCATCTTAGGCAGGTTTTTTTGCTCAGAAAACTTAGAAAAAAGTTTTAGGCTCAAGTCATCGAAGTTTTCCTCAACTGAGATCCCTTCCCAAAGCAGATTGCTAAAATCCTCCTGGTTTAAACTTTTAAAAACCGGCTTAAGTTTTTCTAACTCATCCTCCTTAAGAGACTTTTTATTATTTAGAATCCACAGGAAAACATCTTTTGAGCATTTATCGAACTTTTCTTTATTTTTTTCTTTTAAAGAAATCAGAAATTCACCGATACTCGAGGGGACATCTTCGGCCTGGAAAACATCCTTTTGACTACTGCGCTTAATCAACGGGCCAAAACCGTCGGCAAGTATCTCTAATTTTAGCGTATCTTTACTCTGCGCTGCCTCCTTAAGCATATAACCCCAAATATCGTTACACTCCTGGCCCTGGCCGCGCAAAAATGCCGAATAATCTAATTCTTCGATTGTAAAATGCGCAAACGGTTCATCTTTAAGTATGGCATTGACCCCTCCGGCTTTAAAAATATCCTTTTGGGGCAGGGAAATTACGGAAAGAAACTGAATCAATTCCCGCAGGGTTGAGCCGCTTCTGATTTCGATACTTTTAATTTTACGCTGATGCAACTGGCGGGCTAATTCATCATAAAAACCGCTTTTAGTTAAATTTTTATCTTCCACCACAATGCCTGTGGCGGTTACTCCGATCTTAAGCGGATTTAAAACGGCAAGCGCTTCCTCAAGTTTAACTTTAAAATTTTCGACGGATTTAATAAAATAAGGATGGTCTTTAGAATAAGAAAAAGCGTTGGTAAGCGAAACTCTTAAGGAGCGGAAAAGATCTTCTAATATTTTTTCATTATCCACAAGGTTATTCTACAACCAAAGAACTACTCCTGCAACTAAAAATAAAGGAGACAGTTCTATTTTTTCAAGCTTAAAAATAGAACCGTCCCCTTTATTCTCTTAATCTTTTCTAACTTAACCTTTCATTATCTTCCTAGCCACAGCATCAGCTGCGTCAGTAATAAAAGGAACCTTGGTCTCTTTCTCTGTTTCGCGATTGCCCGAGAAAATATCCTCGCGAGTAATTGACTTAAGGCTGAATCTCCTGGCACCGGCCATTAGCTGCTGTATACCGGCGGCTAATTTATCCGCCAGGGTCCAGAAAGCAACTGCACCTAAGGGCACGTTTTTCATTTCATCTTTACCGACCTTCTTCTGAAGATCATAATAACCGGCAAAAAGCTCATCCGGAGTCGAACCGAATTCAGCCAGAGATGCAGGAAGTTTATCCCAACTGCCGCTTACTTTGGCTTTTACGGAAGGATTCAATGCCCCTTCGATATTAGAACCTAAATATGCGGGAATCATTAAGGCCCGGCCCATACACACTAATTTTGTATAAGGCGCGCCTAATGCCAATGCTTTAAAAATATGGTCTTCGCGGGCAAGGCCGCCGGCAAAAGCCATATCCACGACTTTAGTACCTTTTTTACGCAGAATCTCGGCATACTCATAAGCCTTAGAATGTAATAACAGAGAAGGAACACCCCAGGTCTCCATCATATTCCAAGGGCTCATCCCGGTGCCGCCGCCTGATCCATCAATCGTCAGCAGATCAAGCTTGGCATCGGATGAATATTTTATCGACATCGCCAATGCTTCCATACCGTAAGAACCAGTCTTTAAGGATATCCTCTTATAACCGATTTTACGTAAATATTTAACTGCCTTCATAAAACTTTCTCCGACTTGTTTTTCCGAAGAAAGGCTGGTATAGCCTAAACGGCTGTGACGGGCGATAGATTTAATCGCGCCGGCCTTAAAAGCATTCTGCACTTCCGGCAATGTCGGGTCAGGATCAACCACATAACCGCGTTGTTTAAGGAACTGGGCATACTCCAGGCTGGTAACCTGGATCTCTCCACCGATACATTTTGCGCCTTGACCCCACTTTAATTCAATAATAACTTTGTCGCCGTATTTATCGATAACATATTCGGCAACTCCGTTACGCGTATCCTCAACATTCATCTGCACAATGATTGCGCCATATCCATCGTAATAACGCAAGAATGTTTCGATTCTACGGTCTAATTCCGGAGCTTTAATAATCTTGCCATTCTTTATCTCGGCCTGTTTATCGATACCAACGACATTTTCTCCGACCACAATCGGCACGCCGACCAGGGCAGCCCCAGTAGCAAAAGATTCCCAGTATTTAGCGGCAACAAAAGTTGAGCCCAAAGCACCGGTCATTACCGGAACGCGGAATTTAGTTTTAACTTGTTGACCGAATTCTCCCGCAATATTTACATTAGGGAAAATACAATCATCTTCGGAGTTTGATAGGCCTTTAGGAAGCCCGGTTGCCCCATAATTATAACCGTTAATACGCAAAGAATTATAGGCAACCCCGACATGGGTTGTATTTGCGCTTCCTGCGGTAGTAAAACTATAATCCCTAGGGTAAAGAAGTTTTCTCCCTTTTAAACTGGAAAGCCAGGTTTCGCATTTACCCATACAATCTACACGGCAAAGAGTGCATAACCCGCTCTCACAGGGGTTTCCCCGGTTTACCGTACCTAAAGCATCATTTGTTTTCGGCCATTGGATCATGGATACTTCCTCCTCTTTGGTCTTAAATCTTAATCAGATTTTGCCTAATATTAAGGCAGTTGGACTTAAATAAAAAGACGCCTATTTTAGATTTAATAGACGTCTTTGTCATTTGAATCTAGCTTAAAATTTCTTAAGGCTTTGCGGCACTGCAAAACCCAGGCGCGATATTTAAGCTATATAATAATACATAAACCTTCTTTGTCAAGATTTTTAGAGGATACTTATTGCGGCTTGCTTAGCCATGCCCATAGCCTCGATAACCGTTCCTTCTCCGCCGACAATGTCCCCTCCGGCAAAAACATTTTTAATTGAGGTCTCCATAGTCGCTAGATTAATTACGATATCTTTATATTTATCTGTCTTAAGCTCAGGGGTAACACTGCTTAGAAGCTGATTTGCCGCCAGGCCAACGGCGATAATCGCCAGATCACAAGGGATACTAAAATCACTGCCCTCTAAAACAACCGGTTTTCTTCTGCCGGATTCATCCGCAGCTTTAAGCTCACAGATCAAACAATTTAGTTCTTTAACGAAACCTCGGTCATCAGAATGAAATTCTTGAGGTTGAGTAAGAAATTTAAACTTAATCCCCTCTTCTTGGGCATGTTTGATCTCCAACCGGCGCGCCGGCATCTCGGTTAATGTCCGGCGGTAGATAATGGTAACATCAGATTTTATACCATTCATCTTTTGCAGGCGCAAAGCACAGCGCGCTGCATCGATCACGGTATTACCTCCTCCGACTACCAAAACATGTTGGCCGATATTTACCGGCGTATGATATTCGGGAAATTTATAGGCCGACATAAGGTTTACCCGGGTCAAAAATTCATTCGCCGAATAAACATTGCAAAGATTTTCTCCTTTTATCCCTAAGAATGACGGCACTCCGGCACCAAGCCCTAAAAAAATCTTAGCAAATCCCTGCTGAAATAATTCATTTAAAGTAACGGCCTTGCCGACAATCGTATTGTTAAGAAACTCCACCCCTAACTTGGCTAAATAATTAATCTCATAATCCAGGACCTCCCGCGGAAGGCGAAAATTCGGAATACCGTATCTTAAAACCCCGCCGCAACTTTGCAACCCCTCGAAAATAATTACCTTGGCTCCTTTTCTGGCTAATTCACCGGCGCAGCATAATCCTGCCGGGCCACTTCCGACCACCGCAACTTTAATCTGGGATAATTTGCTATCTTCTTCTAAAGAAACCTGCAAACCATTGCGTATTCCGTAGTCCCCGACAAATCTTTCTAAAAAATGAATATTAATTGCCTCATCCGAGCAATAAACGAGCTTACTTTTATTCAACACACAAGCTTTGCGGCACTGATATTCCGCCGGGCAAACCCGGCCGCAAATAGCCGGAAAATTATTTCTTTGACGCAAAGTATTATAAGCGCCGGAAAAATCTTTTTTAGTAATCTGAAAAATAAATTTTTTAATATCAATACTTACCGGGCATCCTAAGACGCAGGCAGGATTTTTACATTGCAGACAACGGCCGGCCTCAAACAAGGCCTCCTGCTCTGAATATCCGGATATGACCTCCTGAAAACCTGCTATCCTTTTATCCGTCTCTAGCTCTTTTATTTTCACCGGCTCTTTAGGCATCGTCTTAAAATTTTATTTTACAGATATGCTTCTCTTTATCCGCATACATAGAATTCCTTTTTTCCAGTTCAACCCAATCGACTTGATCAGCCATAAATTCCGGTCCGTCAACACAACTGAATTTTACCTTTCCACCCACAGTAACCCGGCAACAACCGCACATTCCCGTACCGTCAACCATCAAAGCATTCAACGAAACAATCGTCTTAAGCTTAAAAGGAAGGCAGATTTGCGATACTTTCTTCATCATCGGAAGCGGCCCAACCGCATAAACTAGATCATATTTATCTTTTTTAAGAAGCTCATCCAGAATATCCGTGGTAAAACCTTTTTGCCCGCCTGAGCCGTCATCAGTAGCGATATAAAGCTTATCGGCTACATCTTTAAGCTCATGTTCCAAGATCAATAATTCCTTGGTCTTAGATCCGATAATTATAGTAACATCATTACCTGCCTGTCCGGCAGGCAGGCCTGCCTGTTTTAAACTCTTGGCCACAGGATAAATTTCAGCAATTCCTACTCCTCCGCCGATTAGAATAACCCTGCCATAATCTTTTATCTCTGTAGCATGCCCCAAGGGGCCGACTAACGCATATAAATTATCGCCAATGTTAAGATTACCTAAAATTCTCGTAGTTAACCCCACCTCTTGAAAAATAAGGGTTATCGTTTGCGCCTTTGGATCTGCCTCAACAATAGTCAACGGAATCCTCTCGCCTATCTTACTAGCCATAACTACAACAAATTGGCCGGCCAAAGCCTTTTGACTGATTTGCGCCGAGCTTAGCAGTAATTTTATAATCCTTACGCCGGCAAAATTAGAAATGATTTCTTTAGCGATAATTTTCATATTAAACAAATTCGTCTCTAGAGCCATTCTCCACATGTTCGAAGATTTCTTGCAAAACTTCTCTATCATTCAGATTTAACTTACGGCTTAAATTATCGATAAGCTCCTGGCCGGATCTTTTTGTTCCCAGCGAAGCAAAATCATCCAGATATTCCTGCAAGGTAATTAAAGCGTTTAAACTGCATTTTCCTTTTATTAATCCGGGTTTAGCTAATTTCATAAAAGCCTCCCCTGTCCTTTCTTTACGGTAACAGGCAGCGCAGAAACTGGGAACAAAACCTTTTTCAATCAACGCTGCAACAATTTCATCTAAGCTTCTCTGGTCGCCAAGAGAAAACTGCGCGGAATTATCCTGGTTATTGCCGCTAGAAGAATACCCCCCGGGTGAAGTACGGGATTCCGCGCTTATCTGCGAAACTCCATAAGCTAAAAGTTCATCGCGTAAAGAAGCGCTCTCCCGGGTAGACATAATTATCCCGGTATAAGGCACCGATAACCTTAATACGGCAACTAACTTCTTAAAATCCGCATCACTTAACTGATGCGGAACTTTTTGTGAAAACTCCGCGCCAATTGCCGGTTCAATCCGGGGTACCGAAATAGTATGTGGCCCTACCTTAAATTTATTCTCTAAATATTCAATATGGGAAAGCATGGCCAGGGTCTCAAATTTATAATCATAAAGTCCGTAAAGAACACCAATACCAAGGTCATCTATTCCGGCAACAAAAGCCCGGTCAATGGCATCCATTCGATTATCCGGATCGCTCTTCGGGCCACTAGGATGCACCTGAGCATAAGTTCTCTCATGATACGTTTCCTGGAAAAGCTGATAAGTCCCGATTCCGGCGGCTTTAAGCCTCTTAAATTCTACGCTGCTTAAAGGCGCGCAATTAACATTAACCCGCTTAATTTTATTACCCTTAAAATCCGCGGCATAAATTGCATTAATACTTTCCAAATAATAATCAATACTACTTTTCCCCTCCGGGGCGCCTTCGGAAGAAACCATAAGTATGCGCTTATGTCCGCGCTCTAGAAGCCACTGGGTTTGCTGCTTAATTTCCTCGGTAGTTAAGGCCTTGCGCTTGAGTAATTTATTATCCGACTTAAAAGCGCAATAAGCGCAGTTGTTAGAACAAAAATTATTTATATAAAGCGGGGCAAATAAAACTACGCGCCGGCCGTAAATCTGTTCTTTAACGAAACTAGCCGCGGAGAATATCTTATCCAGATTATCAGTGTCTCCAGCATTAAGCAGAATTGCTGACTCCTCCAGTGTAAGCCTGGCTAAAGATTTACTTTTATTAATAATTTTGTCAATTTGGCAACTAGCAACGTTTAAAGAATCCGCCAATAAATTATTAATTTTTTCTGGATTAACTTGCTGCATCTTAGCCAACTTATCTGCCTTTGGTCTTAATTAATACATTAACAAAATAAATCAGGTTCTCTAGCTCTACCTCAAGATTTACATTATTGATTACACAGTCATCATTGCCGCGCAGCTGTAGCGGCGCAAAATTTAATATACCTTTTATTCCTGCTGAAAGCATAACCTCGGCTACCTGCTGAGCCGCTGTGGCCGGCACGGTAATAATTCCCATTTTAATATTATTTTTACGCACAAACTCCGGTAACGCGCCTAAGGGCAAGATCAGCCCTTTTTCTTTAAGTTTTAATTTTGACGTATCAATATCAAACCCGGCGACAATCTTGATCCCTTCTTTTTCAAAACCCGTATACTGCATCAACGCACTCCCCAGCTTGCCTAAACCGACGATTACCACCTTTTGCAGCTCATCTTTACCTAAAATAGTATTGATCTTTTCAATTAACTCATCAATCTTATAACCGCCTCTTTTATTTCCGGATATATCAAATATGGAAAAATCTTTGCGCACCTGGGATGAAGTCACTTCTACCGCGTCAGCTAAGTTATCCGAAAAAATACGCACAAACCCCAGCGATTTTAAGTGATAAAGCGCAGCTTTATATTTGGAAAGCCGCATAATGCAAAGTTTATTTGTTTTCATATTGCTCATTATATGCTCAAATCCGTAGGTGAACGCCCTAAAGACATTAAAAGCCCGATAGTATCATTAATTTGATCTTGAATGCTCTCACTTTCATGAGCGCGCCAAGGATAAAGATTATAAAATGGCCGGTATTTAAGCGGAGTTACATTAAGCATTACCGAATTTGCTCCGCTAATCAACGCCTCGTGCCTAGCCTCAGGATCAAGCGTTTCTAAGGCGGTAGTCACCAGTATCTTAGCCTGAACAACATCAATTATACGCGCCAGGGCGATTACCTTCAGCACAGTTTCAGCTAAGGCGGATGGATGATTAGCCAGTGGTGTTTGCGGATGGCTGATAAACGGCCCAAAACTATACATTTCAGCATGCAATTCTTTAGCTAAAAGAATATCGTTTAAAAGATCCTCTTGGCTTTGACCCGGCAGGCCGATCAGCCCGCCGGTAATAATCAGATAGCCCAATTCATATGCTTTTTTTAAGTGAGCAATCCGGCTAGCGAGCTCTTTTCCCGGGTTAACCTGTTGATAAAGCTCCGGGTTAGATGTTTCAAACCGCAAAAGTAATCCCCGGGCACCAGCGTCATAAAGAATTTTAAGATTATCTAACCCCACTTCGCCAAAACTGATAAAAATTAGCGCCGGCCAATTTGTTTTGATCTGACGGATAATTTGGGCCCGCTCCTCTATACTATAGCCGCAATCCTGGCCGGATTGTAAAACCAAAGTTTTAAAACCATGTTCCTGGATTGCAACTTTGGCCGCCTCCAGAATTTCTTCTTGGCTCATCCGGTAACGGGTAATATTTTTATTTTCTCCGGAGATGCCGCAAAAGGAACAAGCAGAATGGCAATAATTCGAAATCTCGATTATTCCGTGCACGCAGCAGGAATTTTTATGATGCTTCTGGCGTAAGAAATTGGCAGTCTTAAAAAGAAGCTTTAAAGCCGTTTTATCTTTCTCATTAATTAAAACTAAAAGTTCCTGACGGGTGAGCTCCCGGCCCTCTACAGCCTTATCCAGTATTTTTAAAAATTCTTGGGAAACAGATCCTGGATTAAGATCAAGGCGGGAAAGCTGAAGATCAACCTCCTGAAGCTCAAAAAAAGTTTCCTTCCAGACAGCCAGAATGCTTTTAGCCTCATCCAGCGGAATCTTTTGAATAGCAAAACCGCCCTGAGCATAGATATAGTCGCCTACGGACAACCCCTCCAACTCATTATGGGCTTTTCTCTTTTCCCCAAAATAGTCCACCACCACGGTTTTCTCTTGAATACTTTCTATTTTTCCGGGAATGGCATAGCACATATTAATAAATAAGTTTAGTCACAATCAAAAGAGACCAGGCGTAAAACACGCTGCTGCGGGATATTTTTTACACAAAATTGGGCATTCTCTAACGCTGTATTCTTGGCTTTTTCTTTAAAGAAAAACTTCAAAGACTCCGCGTTAATTTCCGTAAATTCGCCTAATTCCAAAAATACCCGCGTTACCTTCTGGGCATTTTGTTGGCCGAGGTGCTTGATAATATCTTTAAACAAATCCTCAAGAAAATGCAGCTCATGCATCTTTAAACTCCGCGTTAATATGTTTAATCAATACGTCGGCGGCAGACTTGACTTCACCGCTCAACCCTTCCTGTTGGGCCACGCTTTGCGGTTGAATACCGATAAAATAAATCTGGGCCTGAGTGTCTTTCTGTAAAATATGGCTGACCACCGGTAACGGGATACTATGCGTACTCAAAGAAGCTTCCGGAATATGCTCAGAATCAATCAAGCGTAATTCTCCGGGGAAGCCGCCAAAATCCGCAGCATCAATAAAAATAATCCTTTGAGGCAATAGCTTTACTGCCTGATCAATAATATTCTCCGGCCTTGATCCTGCGTCAATCACCGATAATTTAGAACTTTGCTTTAACCTTAAGGCTATATACGGGCCGACACCGTCATCGGCGCGAGAATAATTACCTACCGCAATAATCAGTATGCGCAAGTATTCTTGGGAAGTTAAAAGATTTGTAAAATTAGCGTCCAACAAATTTGACATTAAGGAAATGCGCGGAGCAGGAAATACACGGATCATAAGCGCGCACCAGCATCTCCATCAAAAGAGTGATTTCTTCTTGGCTCTTATCCAGAATCTGGGGAACTAATGCGGCCATATCCAGTTCAATATTGCTTAAATTTTGCCCGGTAGGAATAATACAATTAGCATTAATGATTTTACCTCGATCATCAATTTCATAGTTATGAAATAAAATTCCGCGGGGAACTTCCACCGCGCCAACGCCATTACCGGCGCGAAGAGCAATTGTGCCCTTTTCGTTAAGGCCAACGACGATCTCCTGGGAATAATCAACGCCTTTATCTTTAAGGTCTTCTAAAATCTCAATCGACTCTTCAAGGGAATGCACGCACTCAATCAACTGCGCCACGGTATTTAAATAAGGATTAGTCACAACCGGCTTCATCCCCAACGCCTGAGCTGCTTCTTTAGCTTTGGGATGGAGCTTGTCATGATTAAGATTAAACCGCGCCAGCGCCCCAACCATATAAGACTGACGGCTAGCTTTAGTGTGCTTGGCACTGGAATGGCTAACCACAAATTCATTAGTTAACTTAAGGTAATCTTTTTTATCCAGGCGCAATCCATCAGTTGAGCCTAAATCTCCGGAGAGCATCGGATATTCGCTCTGATCACTAACTAAGCCTACATACTCGGTTGGACGGCTAAATTGCGGAAATTTAAAAGTTTTAGCTAACTCTAAAGTCTCCTGCATATCCCGACGCATATTGATCAAAATATCCAGCATACGGTCTAGGTCTTTTTGGCGCGGCAGCTTAGTAAATCCTCCGACGATACAAGATATCGGATGCACGTGACGGCCGACCAGGATATCGCAAACATCATTACATTCCTTTTTCATCCGCAAAGCCCGCCGCACAACCGTATTATGCGACTGAATCAAAGGAACAAAACTCTTGACCCCCAAAAGATCCGGAGCAATCAATAAATAGATATGTAAAATATGGCTATCTAGATTCTCCAGATGCAAAAGAAATTTACGCAACTTAATGGTTTGCTCGGAAGGAATAAAACCTAAAGCATCCTCGGCGGCTTGTATTGAAGCCAGGGTATGTCCGCAGGCGCATATACCGCAGATGCGGGAAGTAATATGCTGCGCCTCAAAGATGGAGCGGCCGCGTAACATCCCTTCGAAGAACCGCGGGCTCTCAACGATATCCAGGCGGCACTCCTGGAGCTTCCCGTCTTTAACATTGACCACAATATTACCGTGACCCTCTACGCGGGTCAAATATTCGACATTAACCTTTATGTTTTTGCTCATCGACATCCAGCTCCCGTGGCTTATTATACATATTCATTTTATTAGCAACCCAATCCAGAGAAATATTATATTTTTTTAAAATATCCGCTTGTCCGTTTTTTGCCGGATTACTCACCATCCCGCGGCAGCCATAACAAATATTGCCGTTATTAATACACCAGGAATTACATCCGGCGCGGGTTACCGGGCCCAGGCAGCTGATCCCCTTATCATACATACAGACATTTTCATTAAAACGGCACTCCGTGCAAACCGCATAATCCGGCACAATATAAGCCAGGCCGGCTAAAGCGCACTTAAGCACCTTGACAAGTTCCGGTTGATAAACCGGACAACCGTGCACGAAATAATCAACCTTAACTATTTGATGCAAAGGTTGCGTGGGTAGCGTTGAAAAATGTTTGGCATCATCTTTATAAACGTATTTCTTGATATCTTCCAGGTCAAAGTTGTTTTTCATCCCGTTGATTCCGCCGATAGTAGCGCAGGATCCATAAGCAATCAAAACTTTGGCTATCCCGCGAATTTTCTTAATTCTTTCTAGATCATGAGCGGTGGTAATGCTGCCTTCCACAATCGCTACGTCATAAACATCGCTTTTCTCGCTCATTACCTCCCGGAACATTACTACATCAATTGCGCCAAGGATATCCAAAAGCGCCTCTCCGAAATTCGCCACCTGTAACTGGCATCCTTCGCAACAAGAAAAATCAAAAAACGCAACCTTAGGTTTACTCATTATAATGCCTCTGGATTAGCTTTAATTTGATCATAAGAAAATACCGGGCCGTCTTTACAGCAATAATACTGGGCGATCTGGCAATGCCCGCACTTTCCAATACCGCACTTCATATGCCTCTCTAAAGAAACATAGATCTGATTCTCCGGAATCTCTTTTTTAAGAATTTCCACCAACACAAATTTATACATAATCGGAGGCCCCACAACTATCGCAAAAGTCTTCTTAGGATGCAGATCTATCCCGGGAATAAGCGAAGTAATCAGGCCGATATTGCCTTGCCAATCGGGATCAGCTTTATCAACCGTGCAGGAGAAGTTAACATCCATCCGCTCCTCCCAATTTTTAATCTCATCGGCAAAAAGAAAATCTTCCGGTTTCTTACAGCCAAGCAGGATGTGCGCTTTACCAAAATCCCGGCGGTTATCAATTACAAAATTAATCAGCGAACGTAAAGGAACGATTCCCAATCCTCCGGCAACAAAAAGCAAGTCATTTCCTTCTAAAACCTGCACCGGGAATCCTCTTCCAAAAGGGCCGCGAATCCCTAAAACATCTCCTGCCTTTAACTGATGCAAAGCATTGGTCACTCTACCGACATTACGCACCACTAACTCAAAATAACTGCGCTTAGTCGGCGAAGAAGATACGGATATCGGCGCTTCTCCGATACCCAAGAGAGATACCATCACAAATTGCCCCGGCTCATGGTCAAGGCTAAAACCACCATCCAGAGAAATCTTAAAATATTTCTCGTTAGCCGTCATCAGGCGCGCCTCAATGATTTTGGCCGGCATCACGATATATTCGGATTCTTTTAATTCAATACTTTTCACTTTATTTCCCTAGCTAGATCATTAATCGTTTCTTTAAGCGAAATATCCGCCATACAGGTACGCGAACATCTACCGCATCCTGTACAAAAATAACGGCTGTATTTATCCACCGGATACCTGAATTTACGCAAATAACGATGGCGCTGGCGCTGCCCGCGTTCTTGACGAAAGTTCTCGTTACCGGCCACCTTAGCAAATGGCTCGCTCTGGCAGGAATCCCAACGGCGATAACGCAGGCCGCTGTTTAAATCAAGATTAGACTCATCAATAATATCAAAACAATAACAAGTCGGACAGACATTGGTGCAATTCCCGCAAGCCAAACATCGCTTATCCAGCTCATCCCAGACTTTACTCTGAAGCGCATGGCGGTTAAAAAGCAGCTTAAGAGCGTCGTGGCGCACATTAACTTCGTTTTTAAAAATTTCCTGTTTTTTAGCGCGCAATAACTCCAGAGATTTCAACGTTTGATCATCCGCTGCCTTAAGAACACCCGCCTTATCTACCAACTCATCTCCCAACATAGTGTTGATGTGCACGACAAAAGTATCTCCTAAATCAGTAAAAAACAAATCATATCCTCCGTTAGGAAGATGGTTATTTACAACATGACAAGAAGCATATTCATCGCAGTACTCATTACACTCCAAACCAATGATGGCAATCTTATTTTTGCGCACAATATAATTAATATCTTTAGGTTTATCCGAAAAAACCATATTCAGGCATTGAATCCCGGCTAAATCACAGGTATGCACGCCGAAAATAACCATCTTTTCATATTCTAAAACAGCATTCAGCGAATTTTTCCCCTTATCATAAGCAGCTAAAGTTTCACCGGTAGGAAGAAAATATTTTTTTGGCGGTAGAATGGTGGGAATATACCTGATGGCGATATCTTTAGCGCTGGTAACATTCTGAAAAGAAAAGTTTTTATAACCCAGGCTAACTGGCGCGACAACCTTTTGCGTTTGCGCTAAAGAGCTAATAAACGCATCAAGATTTTCTTTTTTTAATACGGCGAATTGCTTCATAGATAAACCAATTCTCTTATAAGTTGATACAGGAACCTAAACCTATTATGTTGTGAATAATATCACAAAAATTAACTTTGTCAAACATTTTATTAAATTATTTTCCTAATCGAGAACCGGAGGTTTTCGCGAACTAATCCCGCTTAATTAAATAATTATTGATATTGACTATTTAAAGGTGTATACTTCTAAAATAATTATTACCGGGGGAAGTTCAATATCCGGACATTATCAAGAAAGAGATTTCGAATGAAAAAAGTGCTGGCAATCACAATTTCGGCATTACTCATCGCTTTAGGCGGGCCACGCATCGGATTATCAGGCCACCAGGCGATGGTGGCAGCCATATTCTGCGTTTCCATTATGGGAGTATTATTATACTGGGAACTCCGGCTCAGCTTTGTTTTCTTAGGGGCCGGGGTTATGCTCCTTACTCGCTCAATTGACCTGGAAAACCTGATAAAATTCGCTTCCTTAGACGTCATTCTGTTCTTGATTGGCACAATGATCCTGGTAGGCATGCTCAATGATGCGGGATTTTTCTACTGGATGATTACCCGCCTCATCAGGATTAAAAACATCACCGGAGGAAAACTTTTTATCTTAATTATGCTTCTCTCCGGAATATTGTCGGGGCTAATGGGAGAAGTTGCCTCAATTATCATAATGTCTAAGATCATCCTTGACATCTGCCACCTGACAGATGTTGACCCTATCCCGCTGATCATTGCCTCTGTTCTAGCCACCAATATCGGATCCTCGGGCACATTGCTCGGTAACCCCGTCGGCATCTTGATCGCCGCGCGCGCCAACCTCAGTTTTGAGGATTTCATGCGTGACGCTTTTCCCACGACAATTATCGTGCTTATCGCGACTCTGGCGATCCTCTCATTATGGTATCGCAAGGTCATCCGGGAACTAAATGAAAAACTCACCCCCTTAAAAGAAAATGATTTTTTCATTTCACTGATCACAATACCCACGGATACCCGGACTAAGGTAAGCATCGGAATATTTTTTGCCATGCTTACAAACATTTTCTTTCATCACAGAATAGAAGTTATTTTCGGGCTTGAGGAAAACAGTATCTTAATGATCACTCCGATAGTCTTTGCGGGAATAGCCCTGCTTTACCGGCGCGATAGAATGCGCCATTATGTCGAACGGGAAGTAGAATGGACCTCGGTTCTATTTTTCTTATTTCTTTTTGCCCTGGCAGGGGTTGTGAAATTCAGCGGGATTTCTGACGTAATTGCCCGTAACCTCATTGGGAAGTTTGGCCATCCGGCAAATCTATTATCCGCGGTACTTATTTATTCTAGCGCGATTCTTTCAGCTGTACTGGATAACACAATTGTCGTCGCCACTTATATCCCGATTGTCCAAAGTTTAGGCGGCCTGAATATTAACATTAAACCTCTCTGGTGGGCGATATTGTTTGGCGCCTGCTACGGAGGCAATATCACCATTATCGGCTCTACCGCCAATATCATCGCTATGGATATTCTGGAGAAAAGCCGGGGGGTCAAGATAAGCTTTTACCGCTGGCTAAAAATCGGCTTAGTAGTAGGAGCGGTTACAACTACGATCGCCTATCTTTCCATCATCTTCCTGATACACTAATCATCAAATAATTTATTTTACTCAAACGGCGGTATTACTGAGAGTAACTATGCAGGCCGGAAAACAAATAGCTGACCCCAAAATAGGTAAAAAGCATCGCCAGAAAACCTATCACCGACAACCAAGCTGCTTTTTTCCCTCTCCACCCCTTTCTTAGGCGAGCATGCAAATATATAGCATAAATAAACCAAGTAATTAATGACCAGGTTTCCTTAGGGTCCCAGCTCCAATAAGTGCCCCAGGCGGAATTGGCCCAGACCGATCCACTAATAATGCCTAAAGTTAAGAATAAGAAACCCAGGGCAATTAACTTATGACTAATATTATCTAAATTCTGACTCGCCTCTTTTTTAAATAAAATAATCAAGCTGGCAACAAAAGCCACGGTTAAAGCGGCGTAGCCGATAAAACAGGTTAATACATGAAAGGTCAGCCAATTGCTTCTTAGGGCGGGCATCAGCGGAGCAATCTCTTTATCTAATAACGCAGCGTATCCTAAGGCCAATAAACCCATTAAAGCCGTTAGAGCATTAATCACCTTAATCTTATATTTTAAATCCATGAAAATAATAAAAACAGCAATCGCCCAGGCAAATACGACTAAGGACTCAAACATATTGCTTAGCGGAGGCCGCAGGGCAGCCTGCCAGCGAATGCCGATATGAATCGAAAGCCCCAGAGCCGCACAAATGATAAAAAATCTCGCCAGAATCGAAAATATTTTATTTTTAAAAAACAGGCTTCCCGCGTAGAAAATCATGGACGCAAAATAAACTCCGAAACTAAAATTAAGATACGCTACAGACATAGTTTCACCCTTTCAGCGTTAGCGGGCCGACATAAAATATCATTACCAGTCCTACAATCAACAAAATAAATCCCGCATAAATCACCGGCACTCCCGGATCCCTAACAACCTGCAGCCCGGTCCAACTAAGATTCTGGCTGTCATAACCTGATTGAAAAAAATTATAACCTGCAAAATTAAGCGGCGCGTTCACCTGAATATCCCGGTTTAATACTTCTTGGTTATCTTTTAAGATGGTAACTTTACTGATAAAATCTTTAGGCCGGCGCGGCGCCCAGTTATATCTAATCTGAAAATCCGTACTTATCCCTTGGTGGATATCCGGGAAACGCGCAAAGATCCAGGCATTTTTAGCCTTCCCTTGAGGATCGATCAATTCCACCTCTAAAGCCGGATTATTCGGCTCAGCCGACCGGCTTAAAACCTCTTTAGTCGAAGTGTCCATCACAAAATCCGCGACATAGCGCAGAACTTTAATCTTATAACCGGTATCAGCAATCTCTTGCGGGCTACCCGGATTAACGGAAATTTTAGCTAAGAGACCCTTTGCGTTTTCCGCTTTTTTTGCAAAATCAATATTACAAACATCTTTTTCTGATCTTTCCCCTGAATATACCAGTAATTTCTCTTTCACATCGATATTTTCGTTATAAATAAAATCATTTAACCTGATCGAAAACCCCAGAGGGATATTCTTACCGCGATAGATAAAAGAATTTATCGCCTGGCCTTTGCGAATTATTACGTAATCTTTCTGGGCAAAAAGTATTCCGATGAGCGCTCCCAGTAATATAATTAAAATACTGCTATGCGCCAAAGAAGATCCCAACGAACGATTTTTCAAGGAAAATTTGTTTATAAGGCATACCATAAGATTTAAAGAAAATAAAACCAGCAAAAGAATGAACCACCAGGAAGAATAAATACCGCTTTGGGCAATAAAAGTGCCGATTAAAGAAAAAAACGCGATTACCGCAAGCAGCCAGATCGCCAGCTTTACCGAAGCAAAAAATTTCCAGATTTTAGTTTGTTTAAACATGCTCTTTTTTAGGAATGGTTGGCCCCGGCAAACCCGGGGCTAACCATAATAGTTTTATTATTTTGCTGCAGGGTGAGTAATCCTAGGGTAATATTCTTTGAAATTAAACCCTTTAAAATTCGGGCTTTCGGCATTATGGCATTTAACGCACATCGCCTCCGCCGGATCAGTCAGGCCTAATTCTATTGATTTGGCCTTATCCTTCATCACGCTTATCGGTAAATAATCACCGCCGGCGCCATGGCAACTTTCACACTGCACACCATCCTCTTTGGAAAAACCTTCCCCTAATAAACTGCTATCCACTCCGTAAGCAGTCTGATGACATTTCAAACAAGCAGCGGCCTCTTGAGGATTGCCGGAAACGCCGGCTTTCTTGGCCGCTTCTTGAGCTTCAGGAGTTGCCAGCGTTACATAAGCCTTAGCATGCTTGGTCGAAAGCCACTTGCCATACTGATTACCTTTTGACTCGGATTTATGGCACATCACGCATCTTTTAATTCCTACATATTCATGATCGGCAGCCAACGCAGCTTTAGTTACTCCTAAGACCAGAACCACCCCTATTAATATTATATTCCGTTTCATCTTTATCCTCCCGCCGTTTTTAATTATGCTCAATAGTATGATGACAATCCCTGCAATCAGCTTTATTCCCTAAAATATGCGCTTTATGCATAAGCAGAGCTTCGGGGATTTTCCCTAAATCCTTTTTATCCGCATGGCAATAAAAACAAAGTTGCTTAAGCACTTCACCATTGCCTGATTTGGCCGTGTCATGACAAGAAAGGCAAGTTGCATTCGGCTCCTGTAAATATTCCTTATGCGTAGCGGATTCTTTAATTGTTTTATGGCAATTTAAGCATTGCTTTATCAACTGCTCGCCTTCAACGTTTTTAAAATGGCAGGTAAAGCAAGTGTTTTTATCTATAGAAATATGCTCTTCGTTAGTCAGCTGTTTATGGCAATTATTACAGTTAAGCGCAATACCTGCCTTGGAAGCAGCAAAATGCTTGGCATGAACAAAATCAACCTTGCCTTTAAAAATCACTTTTTTCGCGCTAACCGCTTCTCGGGTATGGCAACCCTGCCTTAAACAAGTCAAATCACTCACCGAAGCCTTAGGCTTTACCGCGTATTTTCCGGTCAAATATTTACCCACTTCGATTAACCCGTTTATTTTTCCAAAGACATGCGCTTTTAACCCCGGCTCATAATGGCATTCAATGCATTTTTCTTTATTATGGGCTGATTTCTTCCAGGAATCATAATAAGGCTTCATATTATGGCAAGCCAAACAGAACTCCGGCCGCTCGGTATAAACAATCAACGCCGCAGAGCCTAAAATAAATAAAAAAACCAGAAGAACCAAAATAAGAATTATTTTTATTTTTTTCATCTTCCCAATTCCCCTAAAGCCCGCTGGGCTGCCTTTAAAGTATTTCTAATATTTGCCTGAGTATGTTTGGCGGAAACAAAATTAGCCTCGAACTGCGAAGGAGCCAGATAAACTCCCTGCTTTAGCATCTTCCGGAAAAAACCGGCAAACCTCTCTAAATCACATCCACAAACATCAATGTAATTTTTAAGCGTTTTTTGATCTGTAAAGAATAAAGTAAATAAAGAACCTGCCCTTTGAACTGTCGCCTGAATCCTCTCTTTACGGATAACTTCTTTTAACCCCAGCTCAAGCTCTAAGCTTAACTTATCCAAATTATCATAAATTTTATTTTTTATCAATAGCTTAATTGTCGCGATCCCGGCCGCTGTGGCCACGGGATTGCCGGATAATGTCCCGGCCTGATACACCGGCCCATCCGGAGAAAGAAAATCCATGATCTCCTGCTTTCCACCGAAAGCGCCAATCGGAAAACCTCCGCCTAAGATCTTGCCTAATACTGTCAGATCAGGCTTAATTCCCAAGAACTCTTGGGCTCCGCCTAAAGCAACGCGAAAACCGGTAATTACTTCATCAAAAATTAAAACAATATTATTTTCCCGCGTAATCTCCCTTAAGGCTTCTAAGAAGCCACTTTGCGGCAGGATAACTCCCATATTTGCCGGGATAGGCTCGACAATCACACAAGCAATATTGCCCTTATGCTGCTTGATTGCTTCTTTGAATTTATCAATATTATTAAACGGCAGGCTAAGCGTATCTTGGGCAAAACTTTTATTTACCCCTGCTGATGAAGGCACTCCAAAAGTAGCCGATCCTGAACCCGCTTCAACCAGAAGGCTATCGGCATGCCCGTGATAACAACCCTGAAATTTTATTATTTTCTCTTTACCCGTATAACCGCGGGCCAGGCGTAATGCTGACATCGCCGCTTCAGTCCCGGAAGAAGTAAGCCGGACTTTTTGGATCGAAGGATAAATTTTACGGATTAATTGAGCCAGCTCAATTTCATTCGGAGTGGGAGCGCCGAAACTTGTGCCTTTTTCAACAGCCCGTTTAACCGCTTTAATCACAGCCTGGTCAGCATGGCCTAAGATCATCGGCCCCCAGGAGAGCAGATAATCCAGATATTTATTATTATCCACGTCGTAGATATAGGCGCCTTTGGCTTTTTTGATAAACAGCGGCTCCATCCCTACGGCTTTAAAAGCGCGTACCGGGCTGTTGACCCCTCCGGGGATAAACTTTTTCGCTAAGCTAAAACAGGCTTTTGATTTTCTAACGATTGGATTTTTCATAAGTAAATTCAATACCTCACCGCGGTTTTTTTATATTCTTGCGAAGAAAAAAGCACCTGATAATCTTGACAATTTATTTTCCCGGAAATCTCCCTGACCAAGCCCAGGCAATCTTTTTTTAACCGGCCGTGAATCATAGAATAAAGATTATAATTCCATCCGTCGGCCTTTTCTCTCTGGTAACAGTGGCTTACTTGCCCAAAGGAAGCAACTATTCTGCCTGCTTGAGCAATCAACTTATCCGAAATGTTCCAGACCGCCATGGCATTATACCTAAAACCTATCTTCCGATGATTAAGACTGGCGCAAAATTTACGTAAAAGATTTTTATTTTTATAGAATTTCAGGCGTTTCAGCAGAATCTCTTGTTTTATACCAAGTTTAAGGGATAAATCTTTAAACGGTTCTTTAACCAGCGGGATATCCTGTGAAATCAAGCTGATTATATCTTTATCAAGCTTAGAGAGCATTTTTATAGGCCTTTTAGCGGAAATTTTACGTTAATCTTAAAGATCCTGGTTGCCGGAAACTGGGATATTTTTTTAATATTCTTGTCCTGCTTAATCCGGGAAATAATTTGGTTAATCCTCTGAACATCCCGGGCAATTAAAGTAAACCAAAGGTTGTATTCGGCGTCTCGCCTATAGTTGTGCGTAACTTCGGGGTATAAATTTATTCTTTTAGCCACTTTTTCAATACATTGGGGCGCGATCTTCGCGGCAACTAATGTTGAGATAAAATTAATCTTACCTGGAGAAAAAATCGCGCTTATCCGGCGAATTATGCCTTGTTTCTTTAAAAAAGCAATCCTTTTTAAAAGATAATCTTCTTTGATATTTAATTTGGCAGAGGCAACTTTCCAGGGCCTGGCAACAAAGGCAATATCCTCCTGCAGGCAACCTAAGATACGCTTATCCAGTAAGCTTAATTTACTTTTTACCGGGCGGCTGATAGGCACAATACGGCTCCTCGGCTAAATAATTATTGGCTACGGCATTGGCTCTGGCGCGGCATCCGGAGCAAATCGCCCTGAATTCACAGATGCCGCACTTGCCTTGATATTTAGAAAAATCCCTTAAATTATTAAACACTTCTGATTCCAGCCAGCTTGACTTAAACCCCTGCTTCCTGATGTTGCCGCATTTTAAATCTAAATACCCGCACGGCTGCAAATCTCCGGTATGCGAAATAAAACAGAAACTTACTCCGGCCATACAGCCTCTGCCGGTTAAAGTTGCAGCCGGCTCTAAATGCTCCTGGGCTAAAATACGGTTAAGATGCGGAGCGCAGGTGATCTTAATCTCTAAAGAAGATCTATTTTTTTCCTGAGCCAAAAATTTAAGTGTCTTTTCATATTCTTGCGCTGATAGTTCCTCGCCCAGCATATCTTTAGCCCGGCCCGTAGGCACCAGCAAAAAAATATGCTGCGCTTTAGCGCCCAACTTTTCGGCTAATTCCATAATTTGAGGAACTAATTCCAGATTGCCCCTGGTAATCGTGGAATTTATCTGAAACTCCAGGCCGGCTTTTTTTGCCCTGGCAATTCCCGCGCAAGCCCGCTGAAACGCTCCGGGAACCTGCCTAAGGCTATCGTGAGTGGCCTCATCCGGGCCGTCTAAACTTATAGAAATTCTTTTTATACCCGACTGTAGAATTTTTGTAACCAATTCATCGGTCAACAATGTGCCATTAGTAGCCATGACCATTCTTAAACCTTTTTTATTCCCGTATTCGGCAATCTGAAAAATATCTTTCCGTAATAATGGCTCTCCTCCGGTCAAAATTATAACCGGCTTGCTAAAAGACACAATTTCATCGATTAATTTAAAACATTCCTCGGTAGCCAACTCATTGGCATACGAACCGCAAATACTCGAGGCCCGGCAATGCAAGCAAGCTAAATTACAGCTGCGGGTAACTTCCCAGGCGATCATTCTTAAATTTTCTTTTTGTTTTTCAACCATTTTGCCAATTCTTGAGCATAATAAGTAATAATTAAATCCGCTCCGGCGCGTTTAAACCCGGTGAGAGTTTCCCAGACTGCCTTTTTCTCATCAAAACACCCTTTAAGGCCGGCAGCTTTAAACATCGCGTATTCACCGCTCACCGAATAACAAGCCAGCGGAAATTTTAATTCCTTTTTAATCCTGTAAATTATATCCTGATAACCTAATGCCGGTTTGACCATCAGCATATCCGCGCCTTCTTGAATATCCAGTCTAGCCTCCAGCACTGCCTCAGCGGAATTATAATAATCCATCTGATAAGTTTTTCGGTCGCCGAATTTAGGAGCTGATTCGGCCGCCTCCCTAAAAGGGCCATAAAAACTAGAGGCGTATTTTGCTGAATAAGCTAAGATCTTTACTTTCCCATAATTATTTTTAATTAGAGCTTTTTTTATTTCCCTAACCTGGCCGTCCATCATCGCGCTCGGAGCAACCGTATCTGCGCCGGCCTGGGCATAGGAAAGGGCAATCTTAGCTAATACCTTGATCGTCTGGCCATTATCAACCTGAGAATTTCGGATAATTCCGCAATGGCCATGGCTGGTATATTCGCACATACAAACATCAGCAATTATTTTTAAACCGGGCACCGCCTGCTTAATCCGGCGAATAGCTTGCTGAATTATTCCTCCAGGCTCATAAGCCGAAGCACCGCTATTATCTTTATGCAAAGGTATACCGAACAAAATTACCGCTGGTATTTTTAAATTATAGATTTTACGCGCCTCTCTAACAGCTTCTGAAAGAGAAAGCTGATAAATACCCGGCATGCTCTTGATTTCTTTCTTTTTAGAGATTCCCTCTTTGATAAAAAGAGGCATAACCAGGTCAGCACAAGTTAATTCTTTGGTTTGGCGGTATCTGGCGCGGGTTGCTGCGTTTTTCCTGCTTAAGCGCAAATTCATATTTTTTCTAATTACAGTTTAAATTACGGCAATGTTGACGGAAATTATTCACGCCAATGAAAAACTCTCGCATAGCCACTAACCAATAATACATCCCCTTACGGGTAAGCGCTATTTGTCCGTTTTTTAGACTAATCGCTCCGGCTAGTTTAAGAAAAGCAATTTCTTTGGCCAATAGTTTTAAGAAATCCGCAGAATATTCATCACTAAATTTCTTAATCTCCAAGGTCGTTCCAAAAAGCTGCATTAAAAAACCATAACGCAAAAGTTCCTGATTAGTAAATTGCTTGCTAAAAACAACCGGTAGTTGGCCGCTCTCTATTCTATCTATATATTGCCTCGGGCTAAACGTATTGGCATAAAACTGGCCATTGAGTAATCCAAAAGAACCGCTGCCGGCACCGATATACTCATTGCGTCCGATAATATATTCATCGATCAGGCCTTGATCTTTACCAAAACACCAAACGCTCAAAGCCTGCCAATCACTGGATAACCTATCGAGAATTTTAAAATAAAACTGCTTTTCTTTTTTATGACTCAGGGCGCCATTTTTACCGTAAAGCTCATCCGCCGGCATTAGCGGATAAAAAGTAACTTGATCCGGCGAAAGCTTTTCTAGAAAATCAAGATCCTCTTCCAACATCTGCGCCGTCTGAAACGGAAAATTAAAGATCATATCCACATTTAGAACATAGGAACTATCCAGCGCCTGCTTAACTTTATCCTTAAGTTGCTCTCCGCTGCCATAAGTATCATAGCGGCCGATTTTTTTAAGGATCATATCATTAAAACTCTGTACTCCGACAGACAGCCTATTAACTTTTAGCTCTTTTAACGCCGCAAGATTCTCTCGGGTCAAGTGATTCGGGTTTGTCTCCACCGAAAGTTCTTCAATAGAGTATAATTCCCTGAGCAAGCCGATAGTCTTAAATAGCTCATCGGCAAGTATCGTCGGAGTTCCTCCACCGATATAAACGCCGTTAACATCATAACCGTAATCATGGTATATCTTTATTTCTTTACGCAAACTTAAGAAATAATCAACAACCAGCTCCGCCTGAAATTCATACCGGTTAAATGAACAATACGGACAAAGCTTTTGGCAAAATGGAACATGCACGTACAATAAATATTTTTTTGCCTTTTTAGGCGGCCTTAAATTAAAACCCTGCTTAGAACCAAGATTAAGATATTGTTTACTCCTGGCTTTTATTGCCCAGCCGATTATATTCTCAAGCACATTAAGCCTTTTGCGATATTTCTTCTTCCGTCAAGTAGCAAGCAGGATCCTCCTGCCAGATATCTCCGTAAAGAGACTCAGCGCGCGCCCGGAAATTACCTCCACAAATATCCTTAAAATTACAACGGCCGCATTTACCTTTTAAAAGCGGCAGGCGATTTCTTAAATTCCTTAATAATTCATTGTTCTGATCCATCCAAATTTCACTAAATTTTCTCTCTTTAACATTGCCAAAAGTATGCTCCCTCCAAAACTGGTCCGGGTGTACATTACCCAAATTATCCACATCGGCAATACCGATACCGCTTTTATTGCCGCCATTAATCTTAAGCAGCTCTAATACGCTTTGGGCTTTTTTAGGATTAACTTTTTTCAGCTGTAAATATAAATAAACGCCGTCAGCGTGATTATCCACGGTCAATATCTCCGTATTGCTTGCGGAAAGCTCTTGGGAACAGGCAAAAATCAAATCCATAGTATCGCGCGCCTCTGGAGGCGTTAGGTCATCATTAATCAAAGCGCTGCCTCTGCCGGAATAAACCAAATGATAAAAACAAGCCCGGGGAATACCCTCGGTTTTGATTAAATCAAAAATTCCGGGTACCTCCCTGAAATTATACTTATTAATCGTAAAACGCAAACCTACGCGCACACCGCTTTTTAAACAATTCCTGATCCCTGATAAAGCTTTTCTAAAAGCGCCTTTTTGCTCCCTAAATTTATCATTAGTGGCCTCTAAACCGTCTAAGCTGATACCAACGTAAGAAAACCCGGCAGCCTTGACCTTCCTGGCCAGATCATTAGTAATCAATGTGCCGTTAGTCGAGATTACCGTGCGCAAACCTTGATCTTTAGCGTAGCTGCCCAGTTGAAATAAATCCTCGCGCATAAACGGCTCCCCTCCGGAGAATAAAAATACCGGGGCGCCAAAAGCAGCTAAATCGTCAATCAGGATTTTAGCTTCCTCTGTCGAGAGCTCACCAATATCAGGAGCTTTTTTTGCATCAATATAGCAATGAATACATTTTAAATTACAGCGGCGCGTAGAATTCCAAACTACAATCGGACGATTTGTATCCGCGGGTTTTCCCGGCTGATAACGGATCTCATCCCAAGACCCCGGCTTATCACTTAGCAATCTTGTACAATTAATCATTATTCTTTAAGAATGACTTTCACTAATCCTTCGATCGTATAAACTCTTGCTTCTTGATTTACTTTTAATCCATACTCCCGGATCGTCGCCGAGGTAACCGGGCCGATAGAAATAATCCCAACGCCTTTAAGCAGGCGGCGATAATCCTTGCCTAATAATGCTATAAAGTTTTTCACCGTTGAAGAGCTGGCAAAAGTAACTAAATCTACTCCTTGCTTTAAACATTCCCTTAATTTTGGCGTGCTGGCTTTTTCAAGACAAGTATCATATAAATCAATAGTTTTAACCTGCGCCTCTAACTTCTTAAGCCCTTGCGGTAAGATATCCCGCGCCTGCCTAGCGCGTAAAATTAAAAACTTCTTTTGTTTTAAATCCAGCCGGCTGAAATATTCTAAAATTGCCTCCCCACGGAATTCGCTAGGCACAAAATCAGCTACAATGCCGATATTTTTAAGCGCCTTTTGGGTTTCTGAGCCGATTGCACAGATCTTGGCACAACAAAAAATCCGGCTATCCTTATTATTCCTTTGCAAAAATTCCGAAAATTCTTTTACTCCATTCTGGCTGCTAAAAATTATCCAATCGTATTTTTTAGCCAAAGCTTCTTTTATTTGGCGATCTTTAAGCAGTGGGATAATTTTAATAGTCGGAATTTCAATCGCTTCAGCCCCCAGATCGGTTAACTTTTCCGCAAGTATACTTGCCTGCTCCCTGGTCCGCGTAATCACAATTCTTTTACCTAACAGGGGCTTTTTTTCAAACCAGTTTAAATCTTTTCTAAATTTAACTACCTCACCCACCACAATTATTGCCGGAGGAGCGATTTTATTCTTTTTAGCCAAACGCACAATATTTCCTAAATTACCGGTTAGAGTTTGCTGTTTTACAGTTGTGCCCCAGCGGATTAGCGCAACCAAAGCCTGAGGAGATTTTCCACTCTCAATTAATTTCTGAACGATTTTTTCCAGATTCCCGATACCCATCAAAAAGACCATTGTGCCCAATGCCTTAACTAAAGCCGACCAATTAATATTCGAATTCTGTTTAGCCGGATCCTCATTACCGGTAATAAACCCCACTGTGGAGTTTTCGCTCCTAGCGGTAAGCGGAATTCCGGCATAGGTAGCTACCGCGATCGCGCTGGTTACTCCCGGCACAACCTCAAAATCAATTTTATTTTTCTTTAAATAAAGCGCCTCTTCCGCCCCTCTGCCGAAAATAAACGGGTCTCCGCCTTTAAGGCGCACAACTACATTATGCCGGCGCGCCTGCTTTAGAAGCAGCTGATTTATTTTATCCTGGCTCAAAGTATGCGCTCCTGCTTTTTTACCTACATAGATTAATTTAGCGTCACTGCGCGCAAATTTAAGCAAATCCGGATTAACCAGATAATCATAAATAATACAATCCGCCGACTTAATTGACTCTACTCCCCTGACAGTAATTAATTTAGCGTCCCCCGGGCCTGCTCCGGTTAAATATACTATTGGTTTAGCCATAGTTTATCCTAGTGCCTCAAGAATCTGTTTTGCTCCGCTAATAAGTAATTTATCCGCTAAGGTTAATCCTAAATTCGTTACATCTTTTTTATCGCCTAAAACTTGATCTTTAACCGCAGTCTTTCCGTCCAGGGAAAATACCCCGGCATTAATCATTATTTTATCACCTTTTATTTGCGCGTATACACCTATCGGCGCATGACACCCCCCGCCTAAGCCCGATAAAACCGCCCGTTCCGCGTCAATACAAAGATGCGTGGAAGCATCATCTAGTATTTTTACCATCTCCTCTATATCCGCTCTGTCTTGCCGAATCTGGATTCCCAAAGCCCCCTGGGCAGCCTGAGGCAGAAATTCTTCCCAAGGAATAACCGACATCACTAATCTAAGCCCCAACCGTTTTACCCCGGCAAAAGCCAAAACAATCGCCTCATATAACCCGGCATTTAATTTCCGGATGCGCGTATCCAGATTTCCCCGTAAATCCTCGACTAATAAATCCGGCCTAAGGTGCAAAAGCTGAGCGCGCCGGCGCAAACTGCTGGTGCCAACTTTACTGCCTTGAGGAAGCGACTGAATAGTATGCCCTTGCGGCGAGACTAGAATATCGCGCGCATCTTCTCTAGGCGTTACTGCCGCTATTATTAACCCCCCCGCTATTTCCACGGGTAAATCTTTCAGGCTATGTACTGCCAAATCAATTTCACCGGCCAACAAAGCTTCTTCAATCTCTTTAGTAAACAACCCCTTGTCCCCGATCTTATCTAAAGAGACGCCTAAAATTTTATCTCCGATAGTTTTAATCGTTTTTATCTCTATATCCAAATTAGGATATTTTTCTTTCAACAGATCCTTAACCAGGCCCGCCTGGGTAATTGCTAATTTACTGGCACGAGAACCAATAACTAAATTCTTAAGCGTCATATTTTGTATTTTCCTTTAACCACCAACCCATAAAAGCTTTAGAAGAATTTTCAATAATGCTGACGCAAGTATCCAATTCGTTTTTTCTCAAAAATAGGTTCTGCTCGACAATTTTCTGCAAATCATCGATATTATACAAATAAACATTGTCGATCTTATTTACCTCTTCTTGGACATCGCGCGGAACCGCCAAATCAATAATAAAAAGCGGCTTCTGCTTTCTTCTAGGCATGAGCTCCAAGATATCCTCTTGACGGATAATACAATGCGGAGCTCCTGTAGAGGTAATCACAATATCAACTTCCGCCAGTCTCTGCTTAAATTCATCAAAAGCAATTGCGGTAGCCGAAAACTTTTCCGTCAAGATTTGCGCTTTTTCCAGCGTGCGGTTAGCCACCAATATATTTTTAATCCCGTTTTTCTTTAAATATAACGCCAACTGCTCTCCGATAGTGCCAGCGCCGATAATCAGGGCAACTTTATCATCTAAGCCACCCAATATCTTCTTAGCCAGCCGAATTGCCGCCGAGCTTACCGAGACAGCCCCGCATCCGACAAAAGTATCAGTACGTATCTTTTTTGCCGTATTAAATGCCTTCTGAAATAATTTGTTTAAGATCTTCCCCGTGGAACCACTTTCCCTGGCATCCTGATAAGCTTTTTTAACCTGGCCCAATATCTCCATCTCCCCAATGACCATGGAGTCAAGCCCTGAGGCAACCCGGAACAAATGCTCAATTGCTTCTTGGTCCCGATAAACATAGAATATAGCCTTATGATCATTAACTTCTAAATTATGGAATTGGCTTAAAAATTTTTTTATTGCGTCACTCTGATCGCTTTTTTTACCACAGACCGCATAAACTTCCATCCGGTTACAAGTGGATAAGATTAAGTTCTCCGCTGCAAAACCCTCACTTTTAAGCAAACGGTTAGCTTCGCTAATTTGCTTAGGGGAAAATGAAAATTTTTCCCTTATCTTAACCGGAGCCGTTTTATGATTAATACCGATAACCGCCAAATTCATTATTATTTCTCCGACAATATTGAATTATTTTAACGACAAGTTGCCAACAGGCTAAACAAAAGCAGGCAAAAAGCAAAAAGCGACAATAGCGCCACTTTTCTGCCCCGTAATTTCTCCGCTATCCGCATATGCAGAATAACCGCATAAATCAACCACAACACCAAAGAATAAATCTGGCGCAAATTATGAACTGCCCAATAAGCGCCATTGATATTCCTAGTCCAGATAAAGCCGCTAATAATCGCCAGAGTTAACAGAGGAAAACCCAAGCTAATACTTCGGTAATTAAGCTTGTCTAAAAATGCTAAATCTGGCAGCCTGTTAAAGATAACCCCCATGCGCTTACTTTTAATCAAGCTATCCTGGATAAGATAGGCCGCGGCCGCAAAGCTTGCCAGAGAAAAAATAAAATAACTTAAAAAGATACAAACAATATGCACAGTTGAATACAAGGCAGGATTAACGCTGAGCATCTTCTAAATACTCCATTATTATTTTCTTTGCCGCTCGCTGCTTATTCTTCTTTAAAAAAGCCAATATCTTAGGCTCGAATATTCTCTGGAAAAACAAATTTCTTGCCCGGGGAAGTTTTATTTTTTTCAAAGCCAGCGGGCGGATTATTTTCAGCAAACGTAATAATTTAGCATACTCGGGGCCGTACCTCTGCTGGATATCCTGACGGATTTTCCTAGCCAATGCCGGGCTTAGCCCATCCGTAGATACGCTTATATTTAAACTCCCTCTTCTGAGGACCGCAGGCAGAATAAAACTACACTCTTGCGGAGAATCAACAACATTAACTAAAATATTATTTTTTAAACAATAAGCAGAGGCCAATGCGTTTAGCTTTCTATCGTCTGTGGCGGCAACCACTAAAAATGCTCCTTTTAAATCTCCTAAACCGGCTCTTTTATTTTTAAAGACAATCTTCTTTTGACCGAACAACTTTTTTAATTGCGGGGTAATCTCCTGAGAAATTACTAAAACGCGCGAGCCGCATTCTAGAAGCCGCCTAATTTTACGCCAGGCCACAGCTCCAGCTCCCAGCACCACGCATTTTTTATTTTCCAGCGACAAATTTAAAGGATAATATTTAATCATTAGATTAATTAAGTTTACTTATTAATTTTTAATTTATTCTCAGTATAGATTATTCGACCATCGGGAGTAACAATAGCCGCCTGCAGATTCTTAATTCTATTTAAAGCCTGAATCCCGGCTTGAGCGCCCAACACAAAAGGAATTTTTGCCCAAGCTTGCGCCAAAACAGGATCAGGGTGAGTTACCGTTACCCCGACAACTCCTTCAGTGGGATAACCCGTGGCCGGATTGAATATATGATGATACCGCTTCCCATCTTTAATAAAAAACCTCTCATAATCTCCGGAGCTAACCACGGCCTGATCTTTTGCTTCCACATATCCTAAAATGGCTTTAGCCCGAGGATCCTGAATCCCTATCTTCCAGGGCTTTACGCCATTCTTTCCTAAAACATAAACGTCGCCTCCCAGATCGATCAACGCAGCAGTCACTCCATTATTTTTTAGAGCAGTAGCGGCCTGGGCCAAAGCATAACCTTTAGCAATCCCGCCAAAATCGATCTTAACTCGCGGATTATCTTTATTCAACTCTCCGTTCTTAAATAAAAGGTGGTGATAACCGACATTACGCAGGCAAGCCTTAATCTGTTCATCCTTGGGGATAGCCGAAAATTTGGTATAAAAACCCCAAAGTTCCGATAATGGCGCAACAGTAATATCAAAAGCTCCTAAAGACTCTTGGCTGATCTCCAATGCCCTCCTGACCAAACCGATAATCTCGGAATCAGTAATCGGTGCATTGCTTTGATTAAAAGCATAAACCGGACTTTGCGAATTAACCGGATTAAATTTTACATCGATCTCCTGCATCCGGATAAAAGCGGAATTTATTGCCTGGGTGGCGATCGCTTTAGGCCCTAAAGCGATAATCGTAGCGTAAGTGCCCATCAAAAGGCGGGTTTCATTCTCTGAATGCTCGCTGCCTACTTTGGACTGCCTTAGACTCCAAAACCCCAAAGCTAACAAAATTACCACGCCAATTATCCGTAAAAATTTATTCATTATTAAATATACTTTCTTTTAATTATTACCGAATCCTCTACTGGTAATAAAATCAGTTAAAGAGCACAAGCTCTCTTTATACGCGGAGTCCGGGAATACGCTTAAATTATCTTTAGCCAAAGCTATAAAACTTAAAACCGTGTTTTTCGTCTTAAGAATAGCCTGGGAATCAAAAAACATAGATTTTAACCTCTTAAAAGATTTCGGGCAACGGCTCCTGGCTAATATTTTCCTTACTTTACCCCTCTGGCTTGGCGGGACTGACTCCAGTAAATTTAAAATGGGCAAAGTAAGCTCCCCGGTCTTAAAATCAGCTCCGGGATCCTTTCCTAGTTCTTTTTCACTGGCAATTAAATCCAAGCAATCATCCATTATCTGAAAAGCAATGCCAAAATTAAGCCCGTATTCTTTTAAAGCTTCTTGCGTAACTCTGTTTGAACCGGCCATAATCGCCCCGGCCTGACAAGATGCGGCAAATAAAACCGCGGTTTTCTTTTGGACCATAATCAAATACTGTTTTTTTAGCAGGTCTAAGTTATCCCTTTGACAGACCTGCTGCAATTCCCCTTCGCACATCAATTTAGCCGCCCAGCTGATACAACTAAGTATATCCGGATTAGCGCATTGAGCAATTAAGCTAAAAGCTTCAGTATAAAGGTAATCCCCGGAGGCAATCGCCACATCCTGGCCCCATTTACGGTTAATCGTAGGCAAATGATGCCTTAAATCAGCATGGTCGATAATATCATCATGCACCAAAGAAGCCGTATGAATCAACTCTAAGGCTGCGGCAACTTTTAACAGTTTATCTCTGTCCGCTTTAAAAGCAAAATCCTTAGTTTTGGGCCCATAAGTTAAACTGACTCTGGCCGAGAGAACCGCCAAAGCCGGCCTTAATCTCTTACCCGGCACTCTTAATAAAAATCTATTTATTTCCCCGATTGCCGAAGAGCCGGATCCGCCCAGCGATGTACGCAGGACATTATTTATCCCGCTTAATTCTTTTCCTACCGGACTATAAATTTTTTTTAACTGCATTATTTCACCACAAAGATTTTATCCATTGCAAGTCCGGCGCAGAGCAGTAGACCCACCAGAGAATGTAATCCGATGGTTAAAGCATTCGCCGGCAATAATTCCTGAATTTTCTGGAAGTTTTTCCTGGATACATCAAAGGAGGCCAAGGCCAGAGGCAAACTAAATAAGGTAATGAGGCAGAAGAAAGGTAAGTATTTAAATAAAACCAAAAATATAATCGACAAATATGTGCTTGCCAACAAAGCATGGTATAAGGTCATCGCCCTTTGTTGGCCCAAAATAACAACTAGCGTCTTTTTACCGACAGCCTTATCCGCCAAATAATCCGGGAATTCATTAATAAATAAAATCATCGCCACTAAAATACTTATCGGCAAAGACACCAGCAACACCCTTAACGGCAACTGCTCAAGCTGGACATAATAAGTGCCCGCCACAATTAATAATCCGCAGCCAATCCCTACCGCCAATTCCCCAAAACCCCCATAGACTATCCGGAAGAATTTAACGGTATAGAAAAAACCCAGGAAAACTCCGACTACGCCCAGTCTAAGCACCACATAGCTGCCGGATAAATAATTAAGATATAAACCGATTGCGCTGCCTAAAATAAAACAGGTTATCGCCGCCAAAAATATATTTTTTGCCGAAATCTGTTTTTCCTGGATTACTCTTGAGCCTCCGCTAAAAGGAGTGCAATTTTTATTTATTTCATCGCATCCGGAAAGATGATCAAAATAATCATTAACCAGGTTTGTTCCCGCATGGATAAAAGCTACTCCGATAAACGTAAGTAAAAACTTCTGCCAATTCAGCCTAGAGTTATCATGCCAGGCTAAAGTTGCCCCCAAAACAACCGGCACTATTGTTGCCGTAAAAAACGGAGCTCTTACCGCTTTAATCCAGAGGCCAATTTGCTTAATCTGCATTCTGATCCGCTTCCTCAATCTTAATTGCCCCTGTCGGACAGACATAGGCGCAGGCACCGCATCCGATGCAGGTATCCGAAGTCTTATCCGAAGGCGTACGCACTTTTCTTTTGATTCCCCGGTGCGTAAAACTTATGGCGTGCCTACCGGTAATTTCCGCGCAGACCCGCACGCATAAACCGCATAATATACAGATACTTTTACTGCGTAAATGAATCCGGGTTCCGGTTACGCCGTAATCTTGAGCTAATTTTTTAATTTTTTCCGAATCCGGAGACCTGGCTAATAAAAGTTCGAAGATAATTTTGCGCGTAGCGACAACCTTCTCCGTGTCAGTTTTGACAACCATACCTTCTTTAACTTTACAAAGACAAGCCACCTGCAGGCCCGGCTTTCCGCCGGCAATTATCTCCACCAAACATAACCTGCAGCAACCATAAGAAGTTAATTCTTTGTGGTAACACAAAGTGGGTATCTTTATACCCACCTCGGTTGCCGCCTCCAGAACGGTCCTACCCTCTTGAACCTGTAATTTTTTATCATTAATCGTAATATTAATCATGGGAATTGTAGACAACCCGTTCATCTCCTTTCCGGTATTCATAAATAAAATGCACTCCGGGATTGCTGGCAACTAATACCGCGATTGTTTCTAAAAGATCACCTAACGGTTTAGTATCCGGATGGCTAAGCTTAAACTCCGCCACAACCTTAGTGCCTTTGGCTTCCTGCGAATCTATTTTTAAAACTCCGCCGGCTTCTTGGGTTGCCTGATGCAACAGCGAAAGCCCTAAACCGAATTTCTTTCCGTCTTTAGTCGTAAAAAAAGGGTCTTGGGCTTTTTTTAAAGTTTGCTCATCCATGCCCAGGCCATCATCTTGGACAATTACCGAGAGCCTATCCGAGGCTTCATCCTCTAAAACCTCAATGCGGATTTTCTTGGCTTTTGCTCTGATTGCGTTTTCAGCTATATCCAGGATGTGTAAAGATAAATCTTTCATCTAAATTTTAACTTTTCTTCCTTCGACGCTTCCTAAGGCCAAATTAATCTCTGAAAACTCTAACGCCTTTAAAGAAAACACGGTCGAAGCGCTGCCGATATCCTGTAAAAAATGCGCATCGGAAAATTTAACTAACGGAAGATTATATTTCTCATATTCGGCTATTTCGCTCAAGGAATATTCAGCAGTTACTTCTAAGGCATCTAATCCTAAACCTGGCGGAATAAAACCCATCTGGCCGATGATCCCGAATGCCTGCCGGTTGATATGCGAAGCTATCGCGATACCCCCCAGGCTTTTAATTAAAGCGACAACCCTCTCCAGGCCGAGATTAACCGAACCGATTAATAGCCTGGAATTGGTTCCGATTATTTTACCATGCTCATCGGCAACTAATTGTTCGCCGAAAACAGTTTCCTTATTTTCACCGGGGAGATTCTTATAAACAACTTCCTGCATTAAGCGCAATGATTGATCATCGCTAAAAAAACCCATAATGTGAACTTCTTCTTGAGAAGATATCTCCATTCCCCCCAGAACCAAAAGGCCGGTTTTTTTACCTGCTGCCTTCACCGCTAAAACATTTTCGGTGGAATTATGGTCGCAAATACCGATTATATCTAAAGACTTTAGCCTTGCCTGTTGAACAATTCTATCCGGCAGCATCTGCGCATCCGCGCAAGGAGAAAGGCAGGTATGAATATGCAGATCCGCCTTAAATTCCTTTAGCAGCATTTCCTGTCCCTGTAATCCCTAGATTATACAATCTACCGGTTAATTCAAAAGCCGCCAGTTTACTTACCATAATCGGTATTTTTTCATCTTCAGCTTTGCGCAAAGTTGCCTCTTCAGGCTCTCGAGAATTTATCAGTATAATCCCGGATAATCCTTTCATCCCGGCTACCGCGGCAATATTTTGATGGACCTGTAAAGTAATCCACAGATCCCCTTCGTTAGCGTTAGCCAACACATCGCTCAAAAGATCGCTGGCATATCCTCGTTTAACATCATAATCCAATGCCACATTTTTAGTCCTAACCTCTAAAGCTAATTTTTCAACTATCTCTTTTAATTTCATGCGGCTCTCCCTCTTTCTTCATATAGATGCTTATCTTTAAATGCGTCCCCTTGCCGACTACCGAAGTTAAACTCATTTTATCGGCACATTTTTTAATATTACTTAATCCCATGCCGGCGCCAAACCCCAGTTCTCTAACCCACTCCGGAGCAGTGGAATATCCGGGTTGCATCGCCTTCTCAATATCGGCGATACCCGGGCCGGTGTCCTCGACATCAATACTAATTTTATCCGGCCGCACCTTAACTTGCATCTCTCCTCCGTCAGAATGAATAACCACGTTTAATTCTGCCTCATAAGAAGCAATCGCTGCCCGGCGAGCGATTTGAGGATCAATACCCAACCGCGAAAAATTTTTCTTTAATCCGGTGGAAACCTCTCCGGCTTTGTCAAAATCTTTGCCTTTAATATAATACCGGAAAATAATCGTAGTTTTATCGGCAATAATATCTTCGAAGATATGGCTTGCCCGATAACGATGAATCTCTTCCTCATGGTAATCAATCTCTGTCTCTTTAAGCAATCTCTCAATGATATCGCCTTTAGTAATTACCCCTAATAATTTATTATCCGTCCGGTTAATCACCGGCAGGCGGCCGTAACCGAATTGCTCAAGCTTGCTGACCGCATGCACCAGAGGCTCATCCGAAAACAAAGTCATCACATTAACAATCATCTTATCCTTGATCGGGCAATCTTTAGCTCCGTCAGCCAGCCATTTTATAAAATCTTCGATACTGATGATACCGACAAGCTTATTGCTATCCACAACCGGAGTCCCTGAAATCCGGTTAATCTTTAGTATTTCCCGCAACTCGCTCATCAGAGTAGCGGGCCCAACGCTAATAACATTACTCTTCATCGCATCAGAAACTTTTAGCTCATAGACTAACTCCTGAACTTTACTCAGCTCTCTTTCTTTATTCATTTAATTTCATCGCATCCGGATAGCCCTGCCTTATACAATCTACCGCAAGCCTCAAACATAGCAAATCTGGTCTGCAAAAGCACAATCCTATTTTGCTGCGCCATTTTAATCGTATCCGGATGCGGCCCTTTATTACTGATAAAACAAATAGCGGAAATCTCGGCAATCTCGGCAGTACGCACCACTTGAGAATTTATATTTCCGGTAACCAGTAAAGTCCCCGACCGGATATAGGCTAAAACATTGCTCATTAGATCGGAGCCATAAGCCATAATTATCTCCTGGCTAAAATTAGAGTCTCCGTTGATTATCTCCGCTTCCAAAATATTAATTATTTCCCGTAATTTCATTTTAATTAACCTTAATCGCTCCAAATTTACATTTTTCTAAACAGATACCGCATTTAACGCATTTATCCGGATTAATTTTATGCGGCAGCTTCTTTTCTCCGGAGATTGCTTCCGGCGGACAGCTTTTCACGCACACCGTACAGCCTACGCAAACTTTTTCATCAATAACAAATTTAAGCAACGGCTTACACATCTTAGCCGGGCATCTTTTTTCGAAAATATGCGCTTCATATTCATCCCTGAAATAAAGCAATGTGCTTAATACCGGATTAGGCAATGTCTGGCCCAAACCGCACATGGATGAACTTTTCACCGCCGCCGAAAGCTCTCCGAGTATATCCAGATCTTCTTTTACTCCCTGCCCATTACAGATCCTCTCCAAAATTTCCAGCAACGCGATTGATCCGTCGCGGCAAGAAGAACACTTGCCGCAGGACTCATCGCTGGTAAATTCGAGAAAATATTTCGCCAAATCCACGACACAGGTATCTTCATCCATAACAATTAGGCCACCTGAACCCATAATCGAACCGGCCTCAGTCAACTTCTCATAATCAATCGGCAGATCAATTAATCTGGCCGGGATACACCCTCCTGAAGGGCCTCCGGTCTGCAGAGCTTTAAATTTTTTATTATTCGGAATACCTCCTCCGATATCATAGACCACTTCTTTGATCGTAATACCCATCGGAACTTCCACTAATCCCGTGTTATTTATTTTACCGACCAGAGAAAACACTTTTGTCCCCGGGCTCTGAGCAGTACCTATCTTAGAAAACCACTGCGCTCCTCGGTCAATAATATTAGGAACGTTAGCCCAGGTCTCCACATTATTAATATTAGTCGGAAATCCCCATAACCCTGATTGAGCCGGAAACGGCGGGCGCTGGCTGGGTTCCGGGGGCCTACCCTCAATAGAAGCAATCAACGAAGTTTCTTCTCCGCAAACAAACGCTCCGGCGCCTTGTTTAATGTGCGCCTTAAAACTAAAATCTGTGCCGAAAATATTCTTACCCAAAAGGCCGTATTCTTTGGCCTGAGCAATAGCCGTTTCCATCCTCTCTCTGGCAAGCTGATACTCCTCCCGGATATAAATATACGCTTCAGTGGCGCCGATGGCCCGGGCGCCAATCAACATCCCCTCCAATACGGCATGCGGATCAGCTTCGACAATACTTCTATCCATAAAAGCCCCCGGATCTCCCTCATCAGCATTGCAAATTATATATTTTGTATCGGCAACAGATTTCTTGCACAACTCCCATTTCTGTCCCGTGGGAAAACCGCCGCCGCCGCGGCCGCGTAAACCGGAATCTTTGATCTCCTGAATTATTCCTTCCGGAGTCATCGCCGTAAGAGCTTTAGCTAATGCCCGATAGCCACCCCTGGCGATATATTCATCGATCTTTTGCGGATCAATTAAACCCCGATTTTTAAGCACCACTAATGTCTGACGCGAAAAAAAATCAATATCACTGATCTTGGGAATAGCGATTTTTTCAGTAGGCGGGACAAACATAAACTTCTCCACCGGCCGGCCTTTGAGAAAATGTTCTTCTACTAGATAAGGGATCTTTTCCTCGGTCAGGCTATGATAAAATATTCCATCCGGCATAACCGTCATCAATGGCCCGACCGCGCAAAATCCTATACAACCGGTCATCACCACGGTTACCTCTTTATCTAAACCTTGCTTGATCAGTTCAGCCTCCAACACCTGGCGGATTTTAAATGATTTATTGGAAACGCAACCGGTCCCGGCGCACAACATCAACTGCAGCCTTATTCTTTGATCCGCTGGCTTATTCATAATTTAGCTAATAAATCCTCTCATTGCCCTTGGCCAACACATATTCATTAATAATTTTCCCGCCCAGTATATGCTCGGTTAATATCCTGCGGATTTTCTCCGGATTTAAATCGGCGTATTTTATCGGAGTTTCGCCTTTAATCTCTACCGTAGCCATCGGCTCCCGGCTGCATAAACCGGCGCACCCTGAGCTGGTTATAACAACATCATTAATATTTCTTTTCTCAAATTCTTCTAAAAGGACATTCATTATTTCTCTAGCCCCGGCAGAAATACCGCAGGTCCCCATATGCACGGTTATTTTTGCCCGCCCGGCACCCTCTTGCAAAAGAGTAGTTTTTTTAACCCGCTGCGTAATCTTATCTAAATCTTCAATGCTTATTTTTTTCATACACTGGCCTCTTTATATTTTTTTATTAAATTCACCACTTTATTTTGATCCATAATCCCGCAGATCTCTTCGCCGACTTTTAACACCGGCGCCAGACCGCAGCAACCCAGGCAACGCACAGTCTTAAGCGTAAAAAGCATATCTTCGGTAGTCTGGCCTCTTTTTATTTTCAACTCTTCCTCGAGGGCATAAAGAACTTTTTCAGCCCCCTTAACATGGCAGGCGGTTCCGGTGCAAACAGTAATTACATTCTTACCGATCGGCACTAAACTAAAAGAACTATAAAAAGTCGCCGTGCGATAAATTAAACTTAAAGGTATATTCAGGTCCTTAGACACATGCTTGAGAATGGCTTCCGGAAGGTAATTGTAGGTTTTATTAATCCTCTGCAAAATAGGAACCACCGCTTCCTCTACCTGTTCATAGGCATCGCTGATTTGCTTTAATTTGGCCTGATCATCCGAATCAAACTTAATCTTATGCATTCTTTCCGTTGACGGCAAAATTTCTTGCTGCACGATCTTAAAACTCCAGCGTAATTTCGCGTCAAAAGAGCGCCTTCTAATTATTGTCTTAACCGTCTCCAGAAAATCAGGAATCATTATCTCAATATCTTTTTTTATTTTAACCTGACAAGCCAGGCGCATATTTGAAAGCCTCTCCTCCCTACTCATAAAGGCTTCTTCCGTAGGAAGCAGCGACTCGCCGCCGCTTAACACTTTTACCTTGCAATATCCGCAACTAGCCTTACCACCGCAAGCGCTAGATATATTAATCTTATTTTCCGTCAAAACCGGCAGAAGAAAACCGCCTCCTTGAACAATAAATACTTTTTTCTCATCATTCTGGTTTACGGTTACCTTGCATTCCCCGTAAGTAACCAGATACTTCTCGGCTATTAAAAGGATTATGGCAATTACCACCAAAACCATGTTCATTATGAAAATAGCTATCATTGTAAGGTAATTATTCCGGCAAAACCCGTAAAAGCCAGCGCCATTAATCCGGCTACAATCATCGTAATACCTGAACCACGCAGCCCTTCGGGAATATCACTAACTAACAATAATTTCTCTTTGATTGCCGCCATAAGCACAATTGCCAATGCCCAGCCGGCGGAGGTGCCTAAAGAATAACATACGGTCTGGATAAAAGAATATTTTCTTAAAACCATAAATAAAGAAACCGCTAGAACTATACAGTTGACGGTAATCAACGGCAAAAATATCCCGAATGAAGATTGCAGGGGAGGAAAGAATTTCTCAATAATCATTTCCAATAGCTGCACCGTAGCGGCAATAACAATAATAAAAATCAGGTAGGAAATAATCTCGGCATGCGCCGGCACCAGAATTTTCCAATAGATCGGCCAGTTAATTACCGCAGTTAGTGTAACTACGAAAATAATGGAGAGCCCCATACCGCTGGCGGTTTTCAGATTTCTAGAAATAACAATCAGCGGGCACATCCCCAAGATGTAAGCTAAAGCGATATTATGGGTGAAGATAGACGCGACCAGTAATACCCAAGGATTAGTGGGATTCATCTCTAATTACTCTCTTTCTTAAATATCGTCCTAAATATCCACAGATACACGCCCAAAAGAAAAAACGCTCCCGGGGCAATCGTTAAAATAACCCAATTCTCCCAGAAAGCCGGCATCACTCTGTGCCCAAAAAATGTCCCAAAACCCAGCGGCTCCCGAATAAATGCCATCAGAATCAACATAAAACTATAACCTAAACCGGAACCTATCCCGTCTAAAAAAGAAAACCACGGCCCGTTTTTAATCGCATACCCCTCAGCTCTACCCATCAGAATACAGTTAGTAATAATCAAGCCGACATACGGGCCCATCGCCTCGCTGATCGGAGGAAAATACGCCTTAAGAAATCTATCCACGCAAATAACAAAAGTAGCAATAATCGTCATATAAGCCAGCATTCTTACTCTGGAAGGTATAACGTTTCTCAACAAAGAAACCAGAAGCGAGCCAAAGGCTGTGCAAAAAGTAACACCGATACCCATAGCAAAGGCGTTATCCATCCGGTTAGTAATCGCCAAGGAAGAACAAATACCTAAAATCATACAAAAAATAGGGTTCTCCTGGATGACGCCAAAAGTCAGGGCCTTAAACCACCCGGCCTGGCTAATTTTCTTTTTATTCTTATCTATCGCCATCGACTACCCTTTCAACGCAGACAAATATTTCTGCACATTTTCATTAATCAATTTCTCCAAGGCCCGGCTGGAACCGGTTGCCCCGGTTATCGCGTCCACTTCATTTTTTTGCCTAGATGTCCCTTCGGCAACAAAAACTAATTTAGGCAGAACCTCTTTATTTTTAAAATTTTTCAGGTAATCCTGATCGCCGATCCTGCTGCCTAATCCGGGAGTCTCCTCTTGATAAGTGATTTTAATTTTACGAATAGTCTTTAAATCTTTCTCCAGGCTGATAATACCGGAAATCGGCCCCCACAATCCCGGACCGTGGAATTCAAAAGCAATCCCCCCATCAACAGCGCTATAAAAAGTATAAATATCTTTATTTACAGTTTTTACCTGAGCGTCAAATATTTTTATCACGCTATCTTTAGCATAAGCAATTTCAAGAGCTGCCAATATCGAGGATTTTAATTTCAATTCGTCATTTTTAGCAATTAAATAAGCTGTGGAAAGATTTATCCCTAAGAGCAGGCCTCCGGAGATCGAGCCCATCAATATCACAAAAATTATTACTCTTATGGCGTTTTTCACTGGGTTTTATACCTCAATTTCAATACGACCGAATCGATCAACGGAGTAAAAACATTAACTAAAAGTATGCTAAACATTACCCCTTCGACATAGCCTGAAAACCCGCGGATTAAAGCGGTAAGTATGCCCAATAAAACTCCGGCCACCCATTTTCCCGGTTTAGTAAACGGGCTGGTTACCGGATCGGTGGCCATAAAAAACGCGCCGAGAAGCAGCCCGCCGGATAAAAGCTGAAACGCCGGAGCCGCCAGATGGCTATGAAAAAAAGTATTGCCGATTAAAGCAAATAACGGCGCGGTAATTAAATAAGCTAATGGGATACGCCAGTCGACTATTTTGGTAAAAATTAAAAATAAGCCTCCGGCAATTATACCGATGCGAAAAGTCTCGCCGATACAGCCGGCGCCTGAGCCAAGCAGCATATTTATCCAGGGAGTAACGATACCCTGATTTTTAAACAACACCAAAGGGGTGGCCTTAACAATCGCATCGATAGTATTCTGATAATGCGCCAACCCTCCCCAGCCTGAAGAAAATGGCACCTGCCAATTTACCGACATTATCCTGGGGAAAGCGACGCTTAAAAAAATCCTTCCCACAATCGCCGGATTAAAAATATTCCTACCAGTGCCGCCAAAAGCCTCTTTGCCGAAGATCACCCCGAACATTATTCCCACCGCCACGATCCATAACGGCACCCCGGGTGGCAAAATCAAAGGAAAGATAAGCCCGGTGACCAGAAAGCCTTCATGGATTTCTTTTTTGCGGACAATAGCAAACCCAACTTCGACCAGGCCGCCAAAAATATAAGATACCGCAATCACCGCCAAAACCCGCAAACCCCAAAAATACACCGAAGCGATAACCACCGGAACCAAAGCAATCACCACCATAAACATAAATCTTTTTATATCCAGGTAATCGGTAATATGCGGAATAATATTTATTTTATCCGTGCCAAAAAGCGCCTCATCCGCGGCATTTAAAATCGGCTTCAACGGATTAAGATATTTATTTTTCTCAATTACCGCCTGAATCTTTTTTAAGGCTGTTCTGATGATTTTCATTTTTTAACGTGGAATCCTTCGGCTAATAATTTTTTCTGGCCTTCCTGAATATATTTTAATAACGGTATTTTTGACGGGCAGACAAAACTGCATAAACCGCATTCAATACAATTAAAAATTTCATAATTGATCAAAATCTCATCAATAATCTCTTTGCGGACATATTTAACTAATAAGTGCGGGATAATCATTGCCGGGCAGCTATACTCGCAAAAACCGCAGGATATACAAGGCCTTTCTTCGCCATGCTGATTAGTATCCACGGATTTTTTTATCCCCGGAAGCCAATGCGCCAGAAACGCTCTGCTGTAAGAATCCTGCCTGCACCCGGGCCGCGCAAAAGCTAAAAATTCTCTTCCTTTACTATCAGCAATAGCAATAATCTGCGCAAACGTCTTATCGATAGGAGACAAAAGAGCCTTTAATTCCTGGCCGGTAAACAAACTATTCAAGATTAACCTTATCGATTCATCGGATTTCAACCTACCCTCGATAATTTCATGCAAAGGCGTCCCCAGGCGCACCTTTAAATGAATATTCTCTTTAAAAGAAGGCCCGCTTAAGGCGACAATCTTTTCAATAAAAGGCTTCCCTAAAGCTACCGCATCATAGACAGCTAATACCTCCTCTGCCGACAACAGGATTACGCCAATATCAGATGCGCAACCGCCATGCGGAATTTTTTTCTGCAACAAGGTTGATAAAAGCACTTGCTGGCAACCTTGAGGATATTTCGGCTCAACCGTACAAAGATTAAACCAATCCAAATGCGCCGTTAATTTAGAAATTTCATTAATTATTTTCTTATTTTTCCGGCTGAACACCAAATTAACTTGAGCCGAGGGCATAATCTTTTTTAATATATTTATCCCTGCGATAAAATTTAACGTATTTTCCCCTTCTAAAATTAAATCTAAGGAATAATTATAAGGTTCCGAGGCTGTCTCCTGGACAATAATCTGCGTAATCTTTCCCGAAGAATCCGCGGGTAAGCCTAACGCCCCGGAAAGAAAAATTAATTCTTTTATTTTTTCATTATTTAATTTCTGCCAGGAAGCCAGCTGGCCTCCCAGGGGTTTAACTTGACGGGAAGTATCACTACTGCGGATGACAATTATCGCAGATTCGCTTTTTGACTCCTTCGGATACTTAATATCTTCGACAATACCATTCACCGAAGCATGCGCCGGGCTTAAAATATCAGCAGCATCTTTACCGATTATTTGGCCGGCAAAAACTATATCTCCTTTTTTTACCAGGGGTTTTACTTCAGCCTTAGAACTTCGGCTCAACGGAATAAGCACCCGTAAAGGAAGCTCGGCTAATGAAAGCAGCGGTTTGGCTTGGCCGGGATAATTCTTAAACCTGAAGCCTCCCTTAAATGTGCGTAAATGCTTTAACATAAGCGTTTTTTCAATATTGACCGGTTAAATGGGGATTAAATAAATGAAGATTATTTATAGCACCTGTTAGCGCTATTGGCAAGTATTTTTTATCTAATTTGCCTTAAATTACCGAACCAACCAGGACAGCCGATTTATTCGGTTTTAGTAGCAATATTCAAATTTTTAATGCCCAATTCGTTAAATATATCCAAGAGCCCCACAATATCCTTGAACCTGACCATCCGATCCGAAAACAAAATCACCTCTAAAGCCGGATTAGCCTGATACAGCTTGGCGACATCGGTTTTAAGCGCCTTCTTTAAAGTCAGCTTATTATCCAAATAAATCAAACCTTCGCTGGTTATCATAATATTAACTTGCCTGGCATCCTTATTCGGTTCTCCGGTTGTTGAGCTGGGTAAATTAATTTTAATATTTGACTGCATAACCAGCGGCGTGGTAACCATAAATATAGCCATCAACACCAAAATTATATCCGTAAACGGAGCAGTATTTATCTCGGTGAATGCCTTCTGCCTTCTGGTGGGATTTCTCATTTTTTTATTATGCTGATCAAATCCATAGTTTCAGAAGCCGCTAACTCCATATCCTTAATAAAATCATCTATCTTTTTCATAAAATAATTGTACGCGGCTACCGCTGGTACGGCTACACAAAGCCCCGCAGCCGTGGTCGATAATGCCTCTGATATTCCACCGATAATCACGCCTATGCCTCCGGAACCGCTAATCGACACATCGTGAAAAGCCTTCAGTATTCCCAAGATCGTTCCCAAGAGCCCAATATAAACGGCAACGCTTCCGATCGTGCCAACCCCTGAAGTAAAACGTTCCAGGGTAACGGTCTCAATAATAATCTGTCGCTCCATATTATTAGATATCTCTTTTTCACTGCAATCAAGAAAGCTTAAGCCTGCGTGAGTTACTTGGGCAAAAGGAGCGTTGCTGCTTTCGCATATTTTTATTGCCCGGCCTAGATCTTTATTTTTAAGTTCCTGACGGATAGTTAACATAAAATCCTTACGCTTAAGTTTGGCTTTTTTACGATAGAAAATAAACCTCTCTAAAATAATAGCTACGGATACTACCGACATAACTAAAAGCACAACCATGGTAACGCCGCCAATTTTAACTAAATACCATATATTCATAATAAATCCTCCAATTAGGCCTATTTTACACTAAATTTTTAAAAAGTCTTGATTTTTATAGCTTAGGCAGGGTGGAATCACCCATCAGATATTTATCAATATGATGGGCAGCTCGCCGGCCTTCAGCGATCGCCCAGACAATCAGTGACTGGCCACGGCGCATATCTCCACAGGCAAACACTTTTTTCTTAGAGGTCATAAAATTGTCGCCGGTTTTTACATTTCCTTTATTATCCAAATCTAACTTAAGCTCCTCAATAATCCCTTTTTTCTCAGGATGCAAAAACCCTAAAGCCAAAATTACCAGATCCGCCTGGATTTCAAACTCTGAACCCACTATCTCCTGCAGTATCGAACACCCCGAAGCATCTTGCTTAAATTCAACTCTTACGCAAGAAAGTTTTTCTACTTTACCAGCTGAGCCGATAATTTTCTTGGTTAATACCGACCAATCTCTTTGCCCGCCCTCATCATGGCTAGTAGAAGATTTAAGTAAAAGCGGATACTTGGGCCAAGAATAATCCTGGGTGCGGCAAATCGGAGGTTTAGGCATAATTTCTATCTGGCTAACGCATGTTGCGCCCTGACGGTGCGCCACCCCGACACAATCCGCTCCGGTATCTCCGCCTCCGATAACCACTACATTTTTATTTTTAGCATCAATCAATTTATCCGCCGGTATTATCTGACCTTCTATTCTTTTATTAGATTGAATTAAATACTCCATGGCAAAATTTACTCCAGCCAAGTTCCTGTCTTCAATATTCAGATCCCGCGGAAAACGTGATCCACAGGCAATAGAAACCGCATCAAACTCATTAAGCAATTGCTTAATTTCATAATCAACCCCTATATTTGCACTGGTCTTAAATTTTATTCCTTCTTTTTCTAAAATCTTGACCCTGCGATCAATTATCTTTTTTTCCAGCTTAAACTCAGGAATACCGTAGCGCAAAATTCCACCAACGGCATCATCTCTTTCAAAAACTGTTACCCTATGCCCGGCCGAATTTAATTGGTCCGCGCAAGCCAGTCCCGCCGGGCCTGAACCAACCACCGCGATTTTTTTGCCTGTTCTTTGCTTAACAATCCGCGGTTTAATCAGTCCATGCTTAAAAGCGTATTCAATAATGCCCAATTCATTCTCCCGAATGGTTACCGGATCATCATTAATTCCCAAAACACAGGCATATTCACAAAGCGCCGGACAAATTCTTCCGGTAATCTCAGGAAAATTATTCGTAGCCTCGAGTAAATCCAAAGCTTTCTCCCATTGATTATGAAAAACAAGGTCATTGTATTCCGGTATATAATTACCGATGGGGCAGCCGCAGTGGCAAAAAGGCGTGCCGCAATCCATACAGCGCGATGACTGTTCCTTATTTTGAGTTTCGCTGCGCAATAAATTAACCTCGGCGAAATCTTTTATTCTTTCGCAAACCGGCCGATACGTTCCCGGCTGTCGCTTAACTTTTAAAAATCCCTTTGGATCACCCATCGGTATACTCTCCTAAATCCGCTTTTTTGGCAGACTTAGTCTGCTCCAATATACGCTTGTATTCTAAAGGCATAACTTTAATAAAAATTCCGGAATATTTGCGGAAATTATCCAAGACTTCTTTAGCTTGGGGGCTTTGTGTATATTTATGGTGATTAAATAATAAATTTTTAATCGTCTCTACGTCTCCAACATCTATTTTCTCTAAAACTACCATATCTAAATTGCATCTTTTCTTAAAATCGCTTCCCTCATCCAGGCAATAAGCAATCCCACCGGACATCCCTGCCCCAAAATTCCTTCCGGTTCTTCCTAAAACCACAACCCTGCCTCCGGTCATATACTCGCATCCGTGATCTCCTAATCCTTCAACCACCGCATTTAATCCGGAATTTCTAATGCAGAATCTTTCTCCGGCAATTCCCCTGATATACGCTTCTCCGCTAATTGCTCCATAAAAAGTGGTATTGCCGATAATAATATTTTTATCCGTCGGATAATCCGTTTTTCTATCCGGGTAAATTATAATTTTGCCTCCGGATATTCCTTTGCCCACATAATCATTAGCCATTCCTTCCAGCGTAAAAGTAACCCCCTTGGCTAAGAAGGCCCCAAAACTTTGCCCGGCTATCCCTTTAAAATTACATTTAATCGTATCGGGCGGCAATCCGCTTTCCCCGAATCTTCTACAAACCTCTCCGCTTAACATCGCCCCGGTAGCACGATTTACATTTTCGATTCTCTGATCCATCCGCACAGATTGAGATTGATCTAATGCCGGTTTAGCTAGTTCTATAAGTTTTAGATCCAGAATTTTATCCAGGCCGTGGTCCTGTTTTTTAGAATAATGCGTAATTACCGATTCCGGAACAAGTGGCTTATAAAGAATTTTAGAAAAATCGATTTCTTTAGCCTTCCAGGGTAGGATCTCCTGATTTAATTCCAGCAGATCTACTTTACCAACCATATCCTCTAATTTTCTTAGGCCTAGAGAACTCATAATTTGGCGCAGTTCATTGGCAATAAAAGTAAAATAATTTATAATAAATTCCGGCCGGCCGGTAAATCTTTTTTCTAAGACCTCATCCTGAGTGGCAATTCCGACCGAACAATTATTTAAATTACAATGCCGCAACATTACGCATCCTAAGACAATTAACACTGCAGTACAGAATCCAAATTCCTCAGCGCCCAATAAAGCGGCAATGGCGACATCGCGTCCGGTACGCATCTGGCCGTCGGTTTGCAGTCGCACTCTACTGCGTAAATCATTTAGCACTAAAGTCTGATGCGTCTCTGCCAGGCCTAACTCCCAAGGAAGGCCAGCATATTTAATTGAACTCAAAGGAGAAGCACCGGTGCCTCCGTCCTGGCCTGAAATGAGAATCATATCCGCATGCCCCTTGGCCACGCCGGCGGCTATCGTACCTACACCGATTTCAGAAACTAATTTTACGCTAATCCGCGCTTGGGGATTTACATTTTTTAGATCAAAAATAAGCTGCGCTAAATCTTCAATCGAATAAATATCATGATGCGGAGGAGGAGATATTAATGTAACTCCGGGTGTGGTATAACGGGTCTTGGCGATTATTGCGCTCACCTTATGCCCGGGAAGCTGGCCACCTTCTCCGGGTTTTGCGCCCTGAGCCATCTTAATCTGTATTTCATCGGCATTAATTAAATAATTTGTGGTTACACCGAATCGTCCGGAAGCAACCTGCTTGATTGCGCTCCGAACAGAATCACCGTTAGGAAATGGAGTAAAACGCACAGGATCTTCTCCTCCTTCTCCGGTATTAGATCTACCTTTTAATCTATTCATGGCAATGGCGATTGTTTCATGCGTAGAGCGGCTAATTGAACCGAAGCTCATTGCTCCGGTAGCAAACCTTTTGACAATTTCTTCAACCGGCTCAACTTCATCTAAGGCAATAGTGTTTTGGATTTTAAATTTCAGCAGGCTTCTTAAAGTAGTCGGATTAGCCGACTGATCATTAATCAAATTGGAAAACTCCTGATATTTTTTGGCATCATTATTACGCGCCGCGTCCTGTAAAGCAGCAATACTCTGAGGGTTCCAGAGATGAAATTCTCCGTCGCGTTTCCACTGATAAAGGCCGCCTGAGGAAAGATAATTTTCACTCTGAGGCCGTCTCGGGAATGCCTCTTGATGGCGCATAATCGTCTCTTTAGCAATTACATCTAAAGCTACGCCGTTAATCCTGGAAGAGGTACCGGCAAAATATTTATCAATTACATTTTTATTTAATCCCACCGCTTCAAAAATCTGGGCTCCGCGGTAACTTTGCAAAGTTGAGATACCCATTTTAGAAAGAACTTTAAGAATTCCCTTATCAATGGCTTTGATATAATTATGTTTTGCCTTAGCTGCATCCAGATTAAGCTCTTTATCTTGGGCCATCTTCTCCAAAGCTTTGAAAACAAGATACGGATTAACGCAATCCACTCCGTAGGCAAAAAGTAGGGCAAAATGGTTTACCTCGCGCGGCTCAGCACTTTCTAAAATAATACCAATCTGAGTCCGCAAAGAACGTTGCACTAAATAGTGGTGCAGCGCTGAGACTGCCAAAAGGCTGGGAATACCGGCATAATCCCTTCTGACTCCCCGATCACTTAAAATAATGAAGGTATAGCCATTTTTTATTGCCGCTTCTGCTTCCTTAAATATTTTCTTAAGCTCTTTAGAAAAATCTATTCTTCCATCTACCTTAAAAAGCAATGAAATAGTTTTAGTTTTAAAACCGTTCTTTTTTATTTTACATATCTTAGCCATCTCGCTATCGCTTAAGATCGGCCGGCTCACTAATAATTTGTGGCAATGGCTTTGCCCATCGCTTAAAATATTTTCTTCCGGCCCTAAATAACTTGCTAAGCTCATTACCAATTCTTCGCGGATAGGATCAATCGGAGGATTAGTTACCTGAGCAAACAATTGCTTAAAATAGGAGAACAAAAGTTGCGGTTTGATTGAAAGCACTGCGTGCGGAGTATCATTACCCATTGAGCCCACCGGCTCCTGAGCATTTTCAGCCATTGGCTTGATAATTGTTTTTAAGTCTTCACGAGTATATCCAAAAGCTTTTAACTGCGTTAAAGTATCCGCCTTATCTTTTTTGAGAGTTTCATTTTTCAAATTATCCAGCTCTAATATATTTTTATTAACCCATTGCTCATAAGGTTTGGCCTTGGCTAGTTCTTTTTTTATCTGGCTATCTTCAATAATGCAGCCGGCTTTAGTATCGATAAAAAATGCCTTGCCCGGCTCAAGCCGGCCCGAATGAAGAATACGGGCAGGATCAATATCTAAAACTCCTACCTCCGAAGCCATGACCACAAAGTCATCTTTAGTCACAATATAGCGGCACGGCCGCAAACCATTACGATCAAGAACTGCTCCGATAGAATCACCGTCAGTAAAAGCAATCGCTGCCGGGCCATCCCAAGGTTCAATAAGGCAGGTGTGGTATTTATGAAAAGCCCTGACGTCTTGGGCCAGCAGATTATTCTGCTCCCAGGCAGCCGGTATGAGCATTGAAATTGCATGCACCAGGCTTCTGCCTGACAAAAATAAAAGCTCAAAAACATTATCCAGGGTCGCTGAATCGCTTCCCTCTGGTACAATTACCGGGAATATCTTCTTTAAATCCTTGCCAAATAATTCGCTTTTTAAGAAGTTTTGGCGGGCACGCATCCAGTTAATATTGCCCCTTAAAGTATTAATTTCTCCGTTATGGGCGATAAATCTAAATGGCTGGGAAAGGTCCCAAGTAGGAAAAGTATTGGTCGAATAACGCGAATGCACTAGGGCCAAAGCACTTTTAATCTCTTGGGAATTTAAATCCACGAAGAAACTTTCTACCTGATGCGGCATAAGCAGGCCTTTATAGATAAAAGTCCGGCTGGATAAGCTGGGAATATAAAAAAATGTTTTTTGTTTTATTTTAGATGCACGAACAATATTTTCAACCTGCTTACGAATCACATAAAGCTTTCTTTCAAAAGCTAAATTATCTAAATTGTCATTGCGAGGAGCCGTAGGCGACGAAGCAATCTCAACTAGATTGCTTCGCCCCTTCGGGGCTCGCAATGACTTCAGGTTTACGCCAATAAATATTTGTTCAATTACCGGCTGGGTATCTTTAGCGCTCTGGCCAATATCAGAGCTATCTACCGGCACACTACGCCAGCCCAAAAATTTCTGAGATTCATCATTAATAATTCTTTCAAATGTTTCTTTGCAGAATTTACGTTCTTTAACCTCTTGGGGTAAAAATACTAATCCGGAAGCATACTGGCCTTCTTGAGGCAAGCTAATATTATCTTTTTTACATACCGAAACGAAAAATTCATGCGGAAACTGAATAAGTAAACCTGCTCCATCACCAGTTTTCGGGTCTGCTCCGGTTGCCCCGCGATGGCTCAGCCGCCTGAGAACCTCCAAGCCTTGCTTAACAATATCATTACTCTTCTTACCTTTAATATTGCAAACAAACCCTACGCCGCAGGAATCATGCTCAAACTGCGGATCGTATAAACCCTGTTTTTTTGGCAAATACATCTGTTTCATAAGCTTGTTTTCCATCTTGATACATCAATACCTAATTTGTTTATCTTTGAACGCATCGTGTTGCGGTTAATCCCCAGGATCCTGGCAGCTTTAAGCTGATTGCCTTCACAGCGCTCTAATGTCTGTTCAAGCAAAGGTTTCTCTATTGCTTCTAAAACGGTTTTATATAATACCCCCTTTTTTTCAATAAACAAAGAACTTTCTAATTCGATTACTTTGTCCTTAATAAAAACTAAATCCCTGATGCAATCTTTCTTGACCACCCGGACTACATTTCCATGATTAGCATCAGCGGATAAACTATACCCTTCCTGCTCTAACATTTTAGTCAGAGCCTCCTTTGCCTTTAACTCATCTTCGGTAATCAATATAGTAATCATTTTTTGCCCAAACTTTATGCAGTGCTCGCGATAAAAATAAACGTTCACTTTGGCAAAAAAACAGTTTTAGCCATCATGAACGTCTATGTTCTTTTTTTAGAATCTAGGCACAACAATGTGTCTAAATCTAGGAGTAAAATCGAGGTTACTGTGGTAACCTATTTTATAAATAACATTTCCCGATACTTGGGTAGATCCCAGGCATCATCGGAAACCACGCACTCTAACTGATCAACATGCTTTCTAATGTGCTCCATCAAAGGTTTAAGCTCCTGAAAATAAAGCTCGGCGCGTTTTTCATTGCTCAACGTTTTGGCCCTCTCGAGCAATTTAACCATCTCGCCGACATTCCTGCGCACATAATAAATCTTGGCAACTATTTCAGCTAGATGCTCCTTCTTATCCTTGAGCGCTCCAACTTCAATTTTTAAGCCGGCATCTTTCTGTAGCTTTACTAACGCATCCAGATTTAACGCCAACAATTTCTCATATTCATAACCTGCCGGAACCACTGAAGCATTAACCAACTCACTTAAGGTATTGGCTTCAATCTCCAGGGTCAGATTATACATATGGATCCAAATATGATAACGGGCAACCAGCTCTTCCTTAGAGAAGACCTTATACTTCTCAAAAAGCGCGATATTCTCTTTTTTCGTTAAAGCTTCGAGTGATTCATAAGTTGAAGCGATATTCGGCAATCCGCGTTTCTTGGCTTCTTTAATCCATTCTTCCGCGTAATTATTTCCTTCAAAACGGATATCTTTGGTCTCTTTGACAATCTTAGAGATTACCAGTAATACCGCAGAATTAAAATCCTTACCCGTAGATGTGGCCCGCTTAATGCTATCAGCAACATAATCAAGGCTCTCGGCAATAATCGTGTTAATTACCGCAATCGGCGTTGAAATATTCTGCGATGAACCGACGGCACGGAATTCAAACTTTGCTCCGGTAAAAGCAAAAGGCGAGGTGCGATTGCGGTCAGTTGAATCCTTGTTAAATTTAGGCAAGCGATCTATACCTAAATCAATAATATCGGCTTTAGAAACTTTAGACTTAACCCCTTTCTCAATCATATTCAGAATAGAGGTAAGTTGAGCTCCTAAAAAAACACTAATAATTGCCGGAGGAGCTTCATTGGCACCTAAACGATGTTCATTACCGGCCAAGGCCACCGAGGCGCGCAAAAGATCACCATGTAAATAAACTGCTCTTAAAACCGCGGCTAAAACTGCTAAGAACTGTAAATTATCCTCCGGAGTTTTTCCGGGATTAAGCAGGTTATTACCCGAATCATCCGCCAGCGACCAATTTAAGTGTTTTCCGCTGCCGTTGATTCCGGCAAAAGGTTTCTCATGCAAAAGACAAACCATGCCATGCCTTAAAGCAACTTTCTTCATTAATTCCATAAGTAATTGATTATGATCCGCGGCGATATTCGATTCTTCAAATATCGGAGCAAATTCATATTGATGCGGGGCAACTTCATTATGCCGGGTCATTACGGGAATTCCTAATTTATAGGCCTCTTCAGCCACCTCAAACATAAAATTCACGACTCGCTCTTTAATTGTACCAAAATACTGGTCTTCTAACTGCTGGCCTTTAGGAGAAGGAGCGCCGACTAAAGTGCGGCCGGTCATAATTAAATCCTGACGTAAATTATAATAATTTTTATCAATTAAGAAATACTCCTGCTCTGCTCCACACGTAGAAAATATCTTTTTTACATTCTTATGGCCGAAAAGTTTAATCAGGCCTACGGCGGCATTATTCAATGCTTCATCTGAACGCAAAAGCGGCAACTTTTTATCTAAGGCTTCTCCATGGTAAGAGATAAATATCGTGGGGATACATAAAGTTTTACCCAGCTTACTTTCGATAATGAACGCCGGACTGGAAGGATCCCAGGCGGTATAACCTCTGGCTTCAAAAGTTGCGCGAATTCCGCCTGAGGGAAAACTGGAAGCGTCCGGTTCACCTTGAATTAATTTATTTCCCGAAAATTTCTCAATTACTTTACCGGGTGCGGTTATCGAAATAAAACTATCATGTTTCTCGGCGGTAAGCCCGGTCATCGGTTGAAACCAATGAGTATAATAGGTAGCGCCTTTAGCCATCGCCCAGCCTTTCATTGCGCCGGCAATCTCATTGGCCTGTTCCATAGAGATGGTCTTACCCTCAGACATCCAAAGCTTAAAAGCTCCGAATGTAGGCTTGGAAATATGCTTCTGCATAGTTTCAGTGCTAAAAGTATTTTCGCCAAAATAAGAAGATACTTTTTTAGGAGAATCTATTTTCTCTAATTCCGTGCTTTTAATTTTAAATAAAACTTTCTGTCTTATGCTCATTTCTTCCCCCTTTACATATTAATGAAATTGTTTATGTATTCTATCATAAACCCAAAAAAATAAAAGGGACATTCTAAACCCCAGAACGCCCTGCTCTCTAATTACAAGTAAAAAACTCAGGGCTCTGGTAATCTATTTTTATCCTATTGCAGTACTTCCGCGTTCTTCGGTACGGATACGAATACATTCTTTAAGATCAAGAATAAAAATT
>ERZ1292640.111-Hain-H43-02um-R1-111-length-66299-cov-7_pt1 | contig 66299 bp, 47 predicted proteins | sample MGYA00564404_ERZ1292640 | MGnify/ENA primary metagenome ERZ1292640 (study PRJEB36523, sample SAMEA6512636) | groundwater metagenome | collected 2019-01-08 | study: AquaDiva: Metagenomics assemblies of 32 groundwater samples
TCTTTATTATCCGCTTTCATTCTCCTGAAAAAAGAATCTTTATTACAAGTACTGTCTTATCTGGGCCACGCGATCCTCGCGGTAGGTTTTTGAGAAATCAATGTGTTTTTCTCTTTTTTCTATTTCCTGGGAAAGCTTTTCATAAAACGGGTATTCGCTTGGCTTTGTTCCTAAGGGGAGATAAACCCAGGTTTGTACTCCTTCAACTTCTTTTCTTACGACGTTTTTTATCGGCGTCCAAAATATGCCAAGTTTTTTCGAAGTAGCCCTGAAAAAAAGCACTCCTCTCATTTTTGGGTCGAGCATTACCACTCCTCTCGATTGGCTTTTCCCTATCTGCAGTCCGTTCAATAGTAGGGTGTAGGTCTCTTTTCGTCCCTCGTGTTCCGCAGTTATCTCCTCTCTTCGTTCAAGCAATCTGTGAAAGAAAGGCATTTTTGCAAGTTCAGTAAGGTGTCCTTGTCTTAGTGCAATGACTCTGCTCTTTTTTAAAGGGTGCCCTCTTTCGTGAAGATAATTCGTTGCCCTTCCATGATGGGTTTTATTTTTCTCAAGGAGTTCTCTTGCGTTTTCGACATGCTTTTTTAGTGGTGTTCTGTGTGGTGCCATTTAAATCATTTCCAAAAAATCAAAGGTAATCCTTTACCTGTTTCATTTTTCTAAATCCCCATTTGGGATTGAACTTTATCTCGTGCTCTATTGATTCTATTGCATCTCCAAGCGCAGAATACACCCCGTACCAGTACCCTGAAATATTTTGCTGTTTGAATATCCATTCGGGGCGTTCTTTTGTGCCAGCCATCCCGATTTGCGCGGGGTGCCATGCGTACTTTCCGTTTTCTAAAAACTTCATCATTATGATTGACCTTCCAAGATCATCCACAGCGGCTACTGCCTCTTTTCCGCTTCCTTTCTTTCCAAAGCCCCTTCTAAATACTGTGAAGTTGAATTCCTTGCCTTTGCCTTCAAGAATTATTTCCTGCGTGCTTGAGAAGAGTTCCTTAAAGAAAGGCAATTTTGCTACGCGGGCCATATGTCCTTTTCTAAGCGCGATTGCTCGGTTTGTCCTTATGGCTGATTTTGTGTCAAGATAATTTGTCAGGAGCATGTTCTGTTTTAAGTTCTTGATCTTAAGCTCTTTAGCCTCTTTCTTTACGGCATCAAGGCTTGGCTTCCTTTTGAACAGTCCCATAATAAAGAATGCTGCACGGGAGTATAAATACCTTGTTTTGGGGGCAAAATCTTCTCGTCCGGATTAAAGGTGCTTTGCCATATCCTTTAGTATGTCGTACCCTGCGGCGAGCCTTTCCTCTTTTGTCTTCGGAGCCGTTATCGCTCTGCCCACAACGAGTATGGTTGATCCGTCTTCTACTGCATTGCCGGGGGTGAAGACTCTTTTTTGGTCCGCGCCCGCAGGAGTGTTGACTCCTTGTATTCCTGGCGTAACGAACATGAAGTCTTTTGGTAATTTGTCTTTTATTGCGTAAAGATCCGCCGCTGAGCAAACAATTCCATCGAGGCCCGCTTTTTGTGCGAGTTGTGCCAGATTGAGAACCTGTCCTTCTACTGCGCCGCTGACTTTTAATTCTTCGTTAAGTATTTTTTGATCTATGCTTGTGAGGATTGTCACAGCAACTATTTTTGGTCTTGCAAGTCCAAACTTTGTTGCGGTTTCGTTTGCTCCTTCAAGCGCGGCTTTCATCATTACGCTTCCTCCGGAAGCATGTACATTAAACATGAAAACTCCAAGTTCTGTTGCCGCCGCCGCAGCGCCCTTTACAGTGTTAGGGATGTCATGGTACTTGAGGTCGAGAAATACATTTCCTCCCGCTTCTTGCACGGCTCTAACTGATTCAGGGCCAAATCTTGTGAATGATTCTTTTCCTATCTTGAATAGTCCGACAACGGGCGCAAGCTCTTCCACTCTTTCGCGCAGTTCTTTCATAGAATTTAATCCATCAAGTGGCAAGCAGACCTTGCTTCTTGCAATCTTTTCTTTTTCGTTCAAATTTATTTCCATTCAACCGCCCCCGTATCTTATTAAATTTCTAATTGGAATGCCTTGATAATGTTGCCTGATGTGGCGTCATTTATTTGCTTTTCATCCATGCCCCATTTTGCAAGTGTTTCTTCAACGAGTTTCTTATACAAATAAAGCGAAGGATAGCCTGATGGGTGACCCTTATGCATTTTTTCTCCGATTGTGTGGGGGGCGTGATCAGTTTCTATCCAATCAATCTTTCCTTCCTTAAGTGCTTTCCTCATCGCTTCGACATCAGCGGTGCTTCGTAGCGGCGGATTCATTTTGTAAAGAAGACCTTCTCTGTTTTTCATCATCTCGTCACTCCAAAGCAAATGGTGTGGAGTCACTCCGCAAGTAATCCTAAGCCCGCCAGCTTTTCTCGCTTTCTCTATGAGTTCGATGGATTCTTTGCATGAGACGTGGCAGATGTGTAAGGTGCCCTTAAAACTCGCTTCCTTTGCGAACATTATTTGATCCTTTATTGATTCAACTTCTGAAATATTAGGCCTTGCGAGCACGTGAGTGATTGGTTCGCTAGGATTGAACAAGTCTTTTATGAGCGCTTCTTTTTCGCAGTGAACAGCAAGCACCCCATTGTATCCTGCTTTTGCAAGTGTCGAGTAAACCTTTCGCTGGTCATCTTCGCTAATTATCTGTAAGGTGCCGGTTGATTTGCCTGCAAACATTTTTATCCCAATGACTTCCTTCATTTCTTTTACGAGCCGTGCAGCTTCTTTTAACTGGTCTTCATTCGCGGTTGCGCCGATGTATAAAAAATATCTTCCCTTTTCAGCAGGGGGAACAAGCATAAGTCTCTTTTTTACATCCTGTTCAGTAAGTATCGGTTTGAGGGTGTTAGGCATGTCAAATACTATTGTGACTCCTTCTTCTTTTGCAACTGCAAGTCCGTGGGAAATAGTTTCCTTATGCTCCTGACCTTCATCTCTAAAGTGGACATGCGGATCTATTCTTTTCACATTTGCTTGCACCATTTCACTCAACCTCTTTTCTGTTTATGAATGGTCCATCAACGCATATTCTTTTTCCTGATTTTGATGCGCACGCTCCGCACACGCCTATGCCGCATTTTGTAACATAATCAATTGCGCAGTAGATGTTTTCTTTTGAAGCATATTTCTCTTCTATTTTTAGAACCGCATTTATCATTGGTTCCGGTCCGCAGTTGAAGAACACGAGTTTATCTTTTCCTTTGCTGGCGCTGTCAATTTCCCTAAGCCTCTTTTCAAGTATGTCGGTTACAAATCCTTTCTGTCCTTCGCTTCCATCGTTCGTTGATAAGTGGACTGTTGCACATTTTTTGAGTTCATCTATATAGAAGAGGTGTTGCTTGTCTCTCGCTCCAAAGAATGCCTCGGTGTTTTTGCTATCCAGCTCCTTTGCGAACTGATAGAGTGCGGCTATTCCGCATCCTCCGCCGACAAGTATCGCTTTCTCGTTTTTTCCAAGTTTGACTTCTTTTCCATAAGGTCCCCTAAAATATACTTCTGCTCCTTTTTCCAAGCCAAGGAGTTTTTCTGTCAAACAACCCCTTTTTTGGATGAACATCTTCAAGGGATTGTTGTCAAGAACCGAAAAAGGTTTTTCTCCGACTTCAGGGATCCAGGCAAAAACAAATTGCCCCGGTTTTATCTTAATATTTTTGTCAAAAGTGAGAATTGCTAAGTCATCTGCAAGTACTTGTTTTTCAACAAGTTTGTATTTTCCAAAATTCATGTCAATTTTCTTTAGCAACCTTTCCGCTTTGTTCGTTCTTTTTTCCATATCTTTTGCGAGTGCTGCAAAATATTTTTTCATTTCTTCAGAATCCATTCCTGCGAGTGCCGAACCGACACCAAGTATGCTCGCGCCTGCTTTATTATATTCAGTGGCATCTTGCGCGCAACTTATCCCCCCGCACCCAATAATTGGGACTTTTTGTCCAACAGCATCTGATATTTCTTTTACGCATTTTAGTCCTATCGCTAGCACTCCTCTTCCGGACATCCCGCCTTTTTTGTTTGTGAGTATCGGCAACCCGTCATGAGTGTAATATCCTGGGCCCACAGTGTTGATTGCGCATATAGCATCAGCCCCTCCTTCGACAGCGGCTTTTGCTATCTCTCCGATTTTTTCTGTGTTAGGGGTGAGTTTTGGTACCACTGGCACTTTCACGGCTTTTTTTACCGCCATAACAATTTCCTTTACCATTAGTGGGTCCTGTCCTATTGCCATTCCATATCCTTTTGCGTGCGGGCAGGAAAGGTTGAGTTCGAGCGCATCAGCATAAGGTTCAAGGATTTTTGTAACCTTTACAAAATCATCTGCGTTTGCGCCAAAGATTGACACGAGTAAGAATCTGTCCTTGGGGAGTTTTGGTTTTATTTCGGCAAGTTGCTTTGCGGCTTCTTCTGCACCCGGGTTTGTGAGACCTACCGCGTTTACAAAACAGCCTGGGGCGTACTGCGTAATTATTGGTTCCCTATTTCCCAACTTTTTTTCAGGACCGATACTTTTTGTAGTCAGTACTCCTATTTCCGGAATTTCATTCGCAATCTTTTCAATGATTTTTGCGTTCGTGGTCACTATTCCGGAAGGAATAGTGAACGGGCCTGAAATAGTTTTTCCAAGGAAGGAGTATTTTGTTGCCATGTGAATGCCTTTAGAGAAGTTTTATCTTTTCAACTCCAAATTCATTAAATTCGGCTTCAATCGCTTTTGCAATATCAACTCCTGGTAAGAGTTTTTTATACATGATTGGCAGCATTTCTAGCGCAGTGCTCATGTTGTAGAACTTTGCACCTTTCTTTTCTATTGCTTCCTTTACGCTCAACTTATCATCCCTTTTCTCCATTCTGTTTGTGAGACTAATTACGCCCACAACTTCTATTCCAGCTTCTTTTAATCCGTCAAGGGTCGTTATGAGCGAGCCTCCGGTGGTCGTCACATCTTCAATAACAACTACTTTTCCTTTAGGGACTCCGACAAAGAACTTGTCTTTTGGCGCTCCGTGGTCTTTTGGCGTTGCTCTCCCCATTGCGAGAACGTGGCTTCCTTTGGCGTAAGCTCCTGAGCTTTTCGCGTATTTGTATTGAGTAATCACTCCGAGTTTTGTAGCTCCTTCTGGAACGCCGTAGAAAGTATCTGCGTTCAAGCCAACGCTCTTTGCAAATTCGATTAAGTAATCTGCAAGCTTATCTGTGAGGTAAACATCTTCCACTACGTTTCTCCAGTTCGCATAGAAATTGGATTTTCTCCCTGATTTTAGTGTTATAGGATCTTTGAAGAATCCGTAAACTCCGCTTTCCTCTATGAACTTGTTGAATTCTTTCTGATCAAAAGCCATTTTTCCCCACCTTCTTTTGATAATTCTTGGCGGCGAAGCTTTTTTATTTAAGCGCTGAGGGGCGCAAATTCGCTTTTGAGCCAAAAATAGTGTTGTTTTGAAGTTATCTTGAAAAAGCCGCAGGGTTTCCTGAAGTCACTGGTATTGATTCGCCTGTTACTTTTTCGCAAAGATCCGAACAAAGGAAAAGCATCATGTGCGCGACATCAGCATAAGTGATTTCCTTTCGTAGCGAAGTCCTGCTGACATAATGGTCTATTACAAGTTTTCGTATGTCGGGGTCAAGTTTTTGTCCGCCAATCCTAGAGTCTTTTTCTTTCACAAGTCCCTTGTAGATGGCTTTCTTCTCAAAGTATTTCTGGTTCCATATTCCTGAGTCGATTCCTGCTTCTTCGTTTCCAAAAAGATCTCCAGGGAGTATTGCGTTCACTCTAATGTTGTGTTTTCCTAGATCAGTGGCCCATAAGCGTACCATCATGCAATCCGCTTCCTTTGATGTTCCATATAATGATGTGGCTTCGGATATTCCTCTCGCGGATGCGGAAGAAATATTAATGATGCATCCGGTACTGGTCTTTTTTTCTGCGATTGATTTAATCATGAGTTTTGATGCGATATTTGCGTTAAGGAAATATCCGTTGATGTTTATGTCGTTGCTGAGCTTTATGTCGTGCGCAGAGACTTCATTGATTGATCCGAGCTTTGCTATTCCTGCGCAATTAATGAGTCCGTCAAGGCGCCCGTATTCGTTTACAAGCGCAGAATATGCTTTCTCAAGCTGCGCATCGTCGCTTACAGATGCGACCATCACAAATGTTGTGTCTTTGCCGTAGTTCTCGTCAAGCTCTTGCTTGAGCTTTGTTATTGCTGTTTCGTTGATATCAAGCAAACCAACTTTTGCTCCGGAGAAAGCGAGCGACAGGGATAATGCTTTGCCTAAGCCAGAACCAGCGCCTGTAACTACAAACACTTTTCCCTTAAGCGAGTTATGAAACATTTCGCTGAGGTTTAGCTTGTTGGTATTTTTTGCTGCCATTGTATTATGCAATATTGGAAGGGTTAAAATGGCTTTCTGGCCAATCATTTCGGGAAAGATTATATACGTCAGGAGCACATCTATTTCATGAAAACTCGCGCGCAAGGAACAATTGAGTATCTGGTAATCATCGCGGTAATCGTCATCATCGGACTTGTCGTGGTGAGTCTTGTGACTTCTACTTTTGACGCTTCTTCTTCAGGGGTTGCTTCGACCTCATCGCAGCTTAGCACACTGTCGGGGCCTATTGCCGTTTTGGACGCAGTGGTTGACGAAAATGGGGTTGGGTATTTGCGGCTTCAAAATAATTCCGGGGAGGTCACAAGTATTACAAAGATAACTGTCGGCGGAAAGGATGTAACTCCTAAAGACAATACTTCACAATCAGGCGACGCGCAAGGATTTGTACTTGATGAGGTTGATTCGGGGACCTGTAGCTGCAAAGGTTTTGCGGGTCAGAAGATAATATGCCCTGTCGTGATAAGCAGGCAGTCTTCGTTTGGCATTTCCAAAGAAAGTTATTCAATAAATATCTCTGTTGATTGCATTGAAAATATCCAAATTTCAAATACGGGTTCAACAGTGCAGCCAAAAATTCAGGCTGTGTGTGGTGACTCGAACGGGCTTTCATTTTCTCTAGCCCCTTCTTTAGGTTTGTGCCAAAAAGGCTCGGCTTCAAACCTTGCGATAAGTTCAGCATATTTTGATTGGAACTGTTACGGAGATTTGGCTTCTGCTTCATGCAAAGCCCCAAGGCTTCTAGGTGCAGGAACCCTTGGTGATCCGAAAATGATTTGCGCTTGTCCTGAATTGCAAGCGATTGGGGATTACTCCAGCCAATCTTTCAAATTGTGCAAAGATATTGACTGTTATGCTGATACACGTGCAGGTGGAGTTCTTTACAATTCCGGCGCAGGCTTTGATCCGTTTATCGGCTTTAGCGGAAACTTTGATGGCAATGGCCGTGTTATAAGCGGCCTTATGATTAACCGCCCCTTGGAAATTCAGGTCGCGCTTTTTGGTCATGCACTCCATGCGACAATAAGCAATGTCGGAGTTGAAGATGTAAATGTCATTGGAGGAAGCAGTTTTGTTGCCGGACTTATAGGGTACAATGATGCATCAACTGTGTCCGCTTCGCATGTTACCGGAAAAATTAATGCAATCAACGGAACAAGAGTGGGCGGACTTGTTGGGTATGACTCATATTCGGGAGGTAGTTTTACAGGAAACATTACTGATTGTTATTCTTCTGCTGATGTGAATGCGAGCGGATATGTCGGTGGCCTTGTGGGTTTCATGGAGTATGGCCCAACTATTTCTCGCTCATATTCTTCAGGAGATGTGAATGGAACAGCAAGTCGCGTAGGGGGTCTTGTGGGAGATAATCATGCCGGCACAATAACTAATTGTTATGCTACTGGTGATGTTACTGGGGCTCACACGGTGGGCGGACTTGTTGGGGATGCCTATGCTTCTTCAGCATATACTTACAACTCTTATGCGACTGGAAAAGTCACAAGCACTGACACTTCCACGTACAGCTACGCTGGGGGGCTTATTGGAAGAATGTCAGGATATCCCTCTGTCGCAAGGTGTTTTTCCACCGGAAGCGTGACGGCGTATTATCCGTCTGGCTGGGTTGGGGGCCTAACTTCGGAGAACGGAGCATACTTGTCACTTTCGAACGATTACTGGTTTGATAATTTGGGGGACAGCGCAATTAATTGCTTCAATAACGGAAATACCAATTGCACAAAGATAGATGGCTCTAACGGCGGCATGCCTTGGTTTTATTATGATACAAACGGTCCGATGTCTTTATGGGGCACATGGTCAAATGTTTCCGGGACACAGTGGCGCACCGCGGACAATGTGTGGAGCATTTGCCGAGGAACAATCCTTCCATGGCTCACTTGGGAAAACAGGACTTGCTAGGCAAAATAATCTTGCTTCTTCAAACTCCCAATTACATTTATTAACCTTTTTTCTCTGATTCTAGCATTAACTGGTGAGAAAAGGGCTTATTTTAGAAAAATGATTGATGAGCCTTAGCCACGAAAGAATTGATTTTACTTGGAGGAATCTACATGGTGAGCAAAGAAAAATACGTGTATATGTTTGAAGAAGGAGACAAGAGCATGAAGATGCTGCTTGGAGGAAAAGGAGCAAATTTGGCAGATATGACAAAGATAGGATTGCCAGTTCCTTACGGATTCACAATTACTACGGATGTGTGTAAGGCTTATTACGCAAACGGTAAAAAGCACTCTCCCCTCCTTGATGAACAGATGATGGTTGCAGTAAAGAAACTTGAAAAAAAGACCGGCAAGAAATTCAGCGATTCAAAGAACCCGCTTTTGGTTTCAGTTAGATCCGGAGCGCCTGCATCAATGCCTGGGATGATGGACACAATCCTAAACCTCGGAATGAATGATACAGTTGTCCAGACAATAGCAAAAGCAACAAAGAACGAAAGATTCGCTTACGATTCCTACAGAAGATTCATCACAATGTTTGGAGACGTTGTAATGGAAGTAGAAAGAATGAAATTTGAACACATAATGGACGACATAAAGAAAACAAACAAAATAAAGACCGACACAGAAATGACAACTCCAATGCTAAAAGAACTTGTAGCAAAATTCAAGGAACTCTACAAGAAGGAAACAAAGGAAGAGTTCCCCCAGGATCCAATTGAGCAACTCAAAAGATCAAGAGACGCAGTTTTCAGATCATGGATGAATGATAGAGCAATAGTGTACAGAAGATTAAACAGCGTTCCAAGCGATTGGGGCACTGCAGTTAACGTACAGGAAATGGTTTTCGGAAACATGGGAGAGACTAGCGGAACAGGAGTAGCTTTCACTAGAAACCCAGCAACAGGAGAAAACAAGTTCTACGGGGAGTTCTTGATGAACGCTCAGGGAGAAGATGTTGTTGCAGGAATAAGAACGCCAAAGAAAGTGGAAGAGCTTGGAAAAGTTTTGCCAAAAGTTTACAAGGAACTTGTAGAAATAAGATCAAAGCTTGAAAAATCCTATAAGGACATGCAGGACTTCGAGTTCACAATAGAGCACGAAAAACTTTACATGCTTCAGACAAGAAACGGAAAAAGAACTGCTCACGCAGCAGTAAAGATAGCTGTTGATATGGCTGCAGAGAAATTGATTACAAAAGAAGAAGCTGTACTAAGAGTAGATCCAGCTTCCTTGGATCAGTTGCTCCACAAACAGTTTGATACAAAGAACAAATACACTGCACTAACAGAAGGTCTACCTGCTTCGCCAGGAGCTGCTGTAGGAAAAGTAGTGTTCAATTCAGAAGATGCTAAGATGTGGGCGGAAAAAGGAGAAAAAGTAATACTAGCAAGACTAGAAACTTCTCCTGAAGATATTGAAGGAATGCACTCGGCAGTAGGAATACTTACTGCAAGAGGGGGAATGACTTCCCACGCTGCGGTTGTTGCAAGAGGGATGGGTAAGTGCTGCGTCTCGGGATGCGACGAAATCGTAATGGATGAAAAAGGAAAGAAATTCACTTGTAAAGGAACAGTAGTAAAAGAAGGAGACATGCTTTCGCTCAACGGCAGTACTGGCCACGTAATAGTTGGCGTAGTTCCGGTTGTAGAACCAACTCTCTCAGGAGACTTTGGAGTATTAATGTCTTGGGCTGACGGATTTAGAACGCTCAAAGTAAGGACAAACGCGGATACCCCTCATGACGCAAAAGTTGCAAGAAATTTTGGCGCAGAAGGAATAGGGTTAGTTAGAACCGAGCACATGTTCTTTGAAGCCACGAGAATAAAGGCAGTAAGAGAAATGATTCTCGCAAAAGACACTGATGGAAGAAAGAAGGCGCTCGCAAAAATAGAGCCTTTCCAGAGGGAAGACTTTGAAGGAATTTTCCAAGAGATGAACGGCTTGCCTGTTATTATCAGAATGCTTGATCCGCCTCTCCACGAGTTCCTGCCAAAGCATGACCAAGTGAAGGAAATAGAAGAGCTCGCAACTGAACTCAACACAACTCCAAAGGAAATAAACGAAACAATAGTTGCACTCCACGAATTCAATCCTATGCTTGGATTTAGAGGGTGCAGACTTGCAGTAGTTTATCCTGAAATAATGGAGATGCAAATAAGAGCAATATTCGCTGCGGCACTAAATGTTACAAAGAAAGGAATAAAGGCTCTGCCTGAAATAGAAGTTCCTATTGTTGGAAACGTGAAAGAATACAAACCTCTCGCGGATTTGACTCATAGAATAGCAAAAGAAATGGGTGCGAAAGGAAAGATTCACTACACTGTTGGAACAATGATTGAAGTTCCAAGAGCCGCACTCACAGCGGATCTGCTTGCAAAAGAAGCAGAGTTCATGTCATTTGGAACAAACGATTTGACCCAGATGACTTGCGGGTTCTCAAGAGACGACGCAGGAAAGTTCCTCGGAGTATACGTTGAGAAAGGGATCTACTCAAAAGATCCATTCACTACAATAGATCAAGAAGGAGTTGGGCTCTTGATGAAAAGCACCGTAGCTCTCGCTCGCGGAGTAAACAAGAACATAGATATAGGTATTTGCGGAGAGCACGGAGGAGACCCTGCGACAGTAGAATTCTGCCACAGAATAGGAATGAGTAACGTTTCCTGCTCGCCATACAGAGTACCAATAGCAAGACTAGCTGCTGCACACGCTGCACTTAAGGAAAAGATGGCTGCCAAGGCAAAAGCTCCCGCTGCGGCGAAGGCAAAAAAGAAATAATTAACTATTTTATTGGGGGAAAATTCCCCCAATCTCATTTTTTTAAAATCCAAAACCTTTCTTTCTATATAAAAACTTTTAGATGAGTGTTTGTCTCTATGGACAGCGTAACAAGGAAGGTTTTTCCTAACGGTTTAAGGGCAGTTTTTCTAAAAAAGCCGATTTCTTCAGTTTCAATAGTTGTTTCGGTTGGCGTAGGGTTTTTGGATGAGAAAAAGGGGCACGTTGGGATAAGCCATCTTTTGGAGCACATGCTTTTTGATGGAACAAAAAAATGGAAAAGCGAATTTATGTTCAATGACGCAGCCGAACAGTTAGGGGGGAATATTAATGGTAGCACTGAAGAGTATTTCACTTCTTTCGAGATAAGGGTTGCTGAAGAGAATTTTTCTGAAGCGGTTGAACTTTTGTCAGATTTGATACAACACCCGCTACTTTTAGCTAAAGATATTAAAAAAGAAAAAAAAGTTATTGAAGCGGAGCTTTTGGCAAGAAAAGACTTTTTGAAAAAGAATCCTGTGAAGGCGGTTCTATATAGATATATTGATGGTTTTGATCCGATAAAATATTTGGACGAAGAGCTTAAGGAGCTTGATTCGCTTGACGAAAAAAAAGTGAAGAGTTATTACACTACTAATTATTACCCGAAAAACATGGCGATTGGAATCGTTGGCGGAATGGGCGACCCATTTCCTGTTTTGGAAAAATTGTTTTGCCAAAAAAGCGAATCTACTTTGAACAGGGCTCTTCCGTCCTATTCGCCCCCCAAAAAAGCGATTGAAAAGGTAACCGATATTGACAAACTTTCAAGCACATATTTTTGCTGGTTCGGGCCGGGATTCTTTGACGAAGAGAGCGCTGTTTTTGAAGTGTGTGCAAAAATCCTGTCTAAAGGAGAAAACGGGATTGTAAAAGAGATTCGTTTCGAGCAAGGGCTAGTGTATGAGATAGATGCATCAGTTCATTCAGATGAAAGAAAAGGGGTGTTTGTTGTAAGCGCAAAAACTTCGAAAAAGAATGTGAAAAAAGTGCAAAAAATAGTTTTGGAGAAAGTAAAATTGCTTACGAACGTTTCAGAGAGTGAAGTTGAGAAAGCCAAGAAGAGCGTGCTTGCCGAGAACATCCTGGAAATGGAAGAATATATTGAAGTAGCAAGGGTAGTATCAAATTTTGAGCTTTACAACAAAAAGACCCCCTACGAGGGTTATTTTGAGAAAATAAAATCCATCACTTTGGGCGATGTTAAGGCTTTTGCCAAAAAGTGCTTTGGGGACGATTATGTGCTGATTTCTTCAAAGGAAAAAAAGCTAAAATGCTGATATTTAGGCGAATTCCATAAGCTTTTATTTTCTGGCTGGGGAGTAATTTGTATTAATCAGCGTCACTGAGCAAAGCGAAGTGGCGCACGTCCGAGCAAAAGTAGAAACTTTTGCTGGACCCGTGAAACAAAGTTTCACTCGGTCCTGAAGGGGCGAAAACCCTTCCTGCAGAGGTGGCTGAGCGGTCAAAAGCGGTGGGTTACTAACCCATTTTCCGAAAGGAAACCTGAGTTCGAATCTCGGCCTCTGCGTGCTCAGTAAAAGTAAGTACTTTTACAGGGCGGGAAAAAAGGCATTGTCAGCTTTGCTGAATGTTTTTTTGGGGATGCAACACTTTTTGGCAAAAGGGGTTGCGTGGGGAGCTTCAGCCTCTGCGGTTTTTTTCTTTATAAATAACCTAATTCTTATTAACTCCGGGCGCAGAATTAAGTGTGGTGAGCAAAAAATGGGTGGAATCAAAAGCTATGATGCCGATGCAGCGAAAGCTCAGAGAGCATCATTAAAATCAGACGCGGAAAGGATGATAGAGTTCTCTAAAGACTTTCCTAATTGCAAAGGGCTCTATCCTGATTGTCCAGAAACGCCGGATTTAACCTGCAGCATGTGTAGAACATGCCCAAAAACAGACGGTATAAAGAAACCAAAACCAGAAGGATACGAATAAGTAGCTAAAAGCAAAAGATTTGTGGCGTAGTTCAAAGACAGATTGTGCTGAGTGCTCCACGCAAATCGGTTTCGCTACCAGCCGTTCTCGGCTTGCCCTCTATTATTTGTCATATGTAAGTGCTAACTTGTATAAAATTGTTTCTCCAATGTTAGGTACTACATTTTTTAGCGAGGTTTTTGGTTTGTAAAAGCCCGGCTCTTCCTTGTTTTAGCCAATAGTTGTTTTCAGATGTTTTGTTTCCTTTCTTGAATTTTTGATATGTTGGTCCGAGCATATGCATTCCGTAAGCAAGTTTGACATATACAGGGAGTGCTTTAAGTTCTCTTTGAGTTAGAGGAGTTATTTTTTGGTATTCTTTTACTGCAATTTTGAAGTTTTTGTCTGTTCTGGCTTTGCTTTTCGGGTCAAAGAATGTGTTACAAATCATTACAGCGAGTTCGTTTATTCGCGGATAGTAATTTGCTACGGAAAAGTCAATTATCCAAAGCTTGCCTTTTTTGTCTTTTATTATATTAGTTGTTATTATGTCGCCATGGACAAAGCAATGGGGCAAAGTGTCAATTTTGAGTTCTTTAAATTCTTTTATTAATGGAGCCACTAAGGCCAAGTCACTTGCAGTAAGAAATCGTTTCGTTTTTCTAAACTCTTTCAAGAAATGGATTACTGCCCAGTGGTCATAAACAAACTTTGGTTTTACCCCCATTAGGTTAACTCTCACAGCTTGCTTTGCCAAGAACTTTACTTCTTTCTGGTTAAGTTTTATTCTGGATTCAAACATGCTTTTTCCATCAATGAAATCCATTACGACAAGTCTTAATTTTCTTCCATTCGCTTTTACAATGTTCAAGTACCCGTACCTGGATTTTAACAGCTTTGGCGTATGAACTTTTTTCGCTAGTGCTTCTTCAATCATTTCAACATATCTCTTGCAATCGCTCAAGGTTCTGAAATTAGCAAAAATCTTGACAAAAAATATTCCTTTTGAAGTATTTAAGGAAAAATTGAAGTCCTCATACCCGACAGTGACTAACTTATTGGAAACAAATGCTCCGAGCCCATACTGCTTGCAGACTGCAATCGAAATATCTTCCAAGGGTCCTTTAAAGCCAATTCTTTTCTTGAACAATTCTGCTTTATTCATAATCTAACTAAGCCAATCGAAAATAAAAAGCAGATGATTCCATAGGTGGACGAGTGTCCGTTTAAAAGTGCTGTTTGTCCGTTTAATAGCACAGTCATTCTTTTAGCGCGTTTTTGTACTGTTTTTCGAATCTTTTTACTAGCAGCTTTGCGAGGTTGCGGGCTGAGTTTTCTTTGTCGCATTTTCTGAGTGTGTTGAAGTATTTGGCTTTTTCTTTGGTTTTGATGTCTATCATTTGGTAGCCGTTTTGGTTGAGTATGTGGTTCATGATTGCTCTGCCTATTCTTCCGTTTCCATCTTGGAATGGGTGTATTTGTTCCAGGCGCCAGTGTGCCCAGGCGGCCAGCTCTAGCGGGTGTAGCTTGGATTTGAGCTTTTTGTATTCTTCAAAGTAGTTTTTCATGTCTGGTATTACGTATGCTGCGGGGCTTGTTTTGAAGGTGGCGCCTTTGACGAAATTGTCTTTGGTCTTGTAGTGGCCGGCTATGTGGGGTTTTGTGTCTTTAAAGTACATTTCGTGCAGTTTGTGGACTAGTTCGTCGGACAGGTCATCTTTTGATGTATTTATGTAATCCAAGACTTTGCCTGCGTTTCTGGCTTCGAGTATGTCTTCAAGGTCCTTATTTGGGGCGATGTTTTCTTCCAGTATCAGTTCAACTTCCCTTGCGGTGAGGGTTGATCCTTCTATCGAGTTTGAATTGTAAACGAATGCGTTGACAAAGTTGCGCCAGAACTGTTCTTTTTCGGTTGGGTTAAGCTTTGCAAATCTGGATGCAAATTCTCTATTTGCTTCGTCAATTTTGGTGATTTCTATGTTTGTAAGATAGTGGTATCCGTAAATGTTCTTTCTTTCGGATTCTATTTCATCCTTAAAGGCAGATATTAATTGTTCTAGCTTGCCTTCTGAAGGTTTTGAATCGCCGATGTATTTTCTGAACTGCTTCCGGGTCTTGTTAGGCAGTGTGATTACTTCTGCAAGGTAGTAGTATGTCTTTTTGCCCCGCTTGGATTTTGCCAGATAAACCATAATTACCTGTTACACAAAACATTATATAAATGTATGTATAACAACACATTTTGTATAACATGGGGGGGTGCATTTTGGTATGACTTAAGGCGCTATTTTTTCTAAGGTCACTTTTTGATAAGATCGGCCATCTCTTTCTTTAATTTTATAATATTGGTTTTTCCGTAGCCTTCAATTTCTATTGCCTGTCTGTCGGAAAGCCTTTGAATTATCCTGTGGCTCTTTACCTTGCCGATGCCTTCAATTCTTGATATTTCTGATTGGTAAGCTTTGCCGTCCCCATCTATAAGTTTTTGTATTACTTTTCGTTCATCGGCGTTTAAGAGTTGAATGAAAGTGGCGATGGTCTTCTGGTAATCCACTTGCTTTTTTTCGATCCTTGAAGTCATGAAAAAGAAAACTACTACTCCGATGATTATTCCTGAAAGAATGAATATTGGTATCATTGATGTCATTGTTTCAAGCTGTTGCTGGTGCTGACATACTCCGTCAAGAGTGCAAGTCGGATTCGGTTGTATTATTACTGGCGGCGCATATACCGCAAGCGCTACAATGCAAATGAGCGCTATTACTCCTGCAATTGCTTTTCTATTTGAAAGATCTATCTGGAGTTCCATAGAGCATATTTTGCATGTTTCTATTATTAAGGGTTACTGAAACCATGGCGGAAAGGATGGTTTCACTTACCCATATGTATGGTTTCAGTTCCTATATCTGTATGAAATGGCCCTAAGGAAGGGTCGCTGAGAGGGACTCAAGATGAATATCAAAATTGATGGAAGCGTGTTGATGCTGGGGATAGCTGCTGTTGCACTTATCCTGACATTCGCGTTCCTTGCAACGAACACTTCTGGCACTGCTGTGCAGCAGAGTGGCGGAACAACGGCGCAGGGCGTGTCGGCAGCAGATCTTGCCAGTGCAGATGCTGGGGCATTTAGGATACAAGTACAGATACCATGTGCAGGCCACACCGGCTTAATATTAAGAGAAGTGGGTAAGATGAATGGAGTGGTTTCAGTCAAAACAAGCGGAGGCTGGAACAGTTTTGAAGTTATATATGACAAAACAAAGACCACAAAAGAAGCGATTCTTGCAAGTGACTTGTTTAAGTCATATCCTGCAAGGGAGATATAGCGTATATGCTTAGCGAGACATATTTTGAATGGAGCGATGATTATGGATGGAAAAATGAAGAATGTGATTATTGGAGTGGCGGTTATATTGGCGGTACTGTCAGTGGCTTTATTTGGCTTAAACAGTTTTGCCTCAAGCAATATTAACGGCGCCTTTTCTGCAACAGAACAATCCGGCGAAACGGTGAAAGAAATTAAGGTTGATGCCTTTAGGTTTGGATATAATCCTTCGACAATAGAAGTTAATAGCGGAAATAGGGTAAGGATATTAATAAACAACACGGACACAACTCACGGAATGAGAATCCCTGATCTGAATTTGAGAAGCACAAATGGGGACACAGTTCTTGAGTTTGTCGCTGAAAAGACAGGCGAATTTAAGTGGTATTGTGCGGTGATGTGTGGAGAAGGGCACAGCGCAATGGGCGGAACATTAATAGTTAAGTAAATAATTTTTGGGAGGAATTGGGGATGAAAAAGATAGAATTTAAAGTAACTGGAATGCACTGCAAAAGTTGTAACAGTGTAATAGAAATGACTTTGAATGACTTAAAAGGAGTTTCTGGTGTGAAAGGTAATTATGAAAAAGGCATTGTAACAGTGACATTTGATGAAACCGCTCAGAATGCAGATTCATTGAAAAAAGCTATCGAATCAGAAGGATATAAAGTAACGGGGTACAAGTGAATGGATATGGAATCAAATCTTGGTGAGATAATCGAAAATGTGCCAACTACGGCAAATAACGAAGGAGTTGCATCTTCTTCTTCAACAGACCGGGCTGAAAACAGAGAAGCTGCCCGCGGGCAGGAGAAACAAGCCGAGTCGGCCAGAGAAGAGCCGGCAAGGGAAGAGCCAACAAGAGAAGAGCCTGCGGTTGAAGAAACCGTTACAAAGAGGCTTAGCATCGGCAACATGGTTTGCCAGAGCTGTGAAAAAAACATTTCTCGATCTGTGAGAAAGCTCCACGGAGTAAAGCACATAAAAGCAGATTATGTCTCAAGCACCGCCGAAGTAACCTATGACCCTTCTAGGGTTTCCCTCAAACAAATAGAGGGCAAGATAAAAGAAGCGGGGTATGAGGTGCGCCTGGACAAGAAACCAATCTTTAAGCCGAGCGAGAAGAAGCTTTTCTCCATTGCGATAGGGATAAGCGTTCTTTGCATCGTAATTTTGGGCTATATTTTTGTCTCAAGTACTTTTGGGGCGATGAATATTTCGATTCCCCAGCTTGATGCAAATACCAGCCTCGCCTTGATTTTCATTGTGGGACTCTTGACGGGCTTTCATTGCATAGGGATGTGCGGAAGCTTCGTGCTCAGTTATACAGCGAAAGCGAAGGAAGAGAATCCTGACAGCCTCAATATTTCGCTCCACGCAAAGTACGCGGTAGGAAAGTTAATATCTTACTCAGTAATAGGTGGAATATTCGGTCTGATAGGAAGCATATTTGTTTTCTCGCCAGCTCTAAGGGCAGGGATAGCAGTGCTTGCCGGGCTCTTTTTGATATTGTTCGGCTTGAAGCTCTTGAATATCTTCCCGGCGTTAAGGAAGCTCAGCCTTCCTCAGAGCTGGTTCAATAAGCTCAAGGTGGGTCCGCTTAAGTCAAACAGTGACCCAATGGTAATAGGGCTCTTAAACGGATTATTCATAGCATGTGGACCACTCCAAGCGATGTATGTGCTAGCAGCTACAACAGGAAGTTTTTTGGCTGGAGCATCAATGCTTTTCGTGTTCGCTCTAGGAACGCTTATCCCAATGCTTGGCTTTGGGTTATTCGCGTCATTCATGAGTCACGCGATGAAGAACAACATCACAAAGCTATCGGCGATAATCGTAATGATTATGGGCTTGATGTTGATAACTAATGGTCTCGCACTTGCGGGAGTTGGAATAGACTTGCCTGTCGCCGATAATAGTAGTGGCGCGGCTGTAAGCGTATCAGATGGCAACTCGCCCGGCTACCAAGTAATCAGGATGGATGTAGTTTCAGGCGGATGGAGTCCGAACAGTTTCGTCCTCAAGAAAGGAGTTCCGGTGAAATGGATAATAACCGGAAAGCAGATTACCGGATGCAATAACGCAATAAGAGTTCCAGAATACAATCTGGAGTTTAACATAAAGCAGGGCGAACAGACAATAGAGTTCACTCCTACAAAAGAAGGTGTCGTAAGATGGAGCTGCTGGATGGGAATGATCCAGGGAACATTCATTGTCAAGGACAATGTGACCATTGATGAGACAGGTACAGTAAAAACAAGCGCTGCCGTTGAAAGCGAAGTAAAAAGCGAATTAGCGGCTGCGCCTAAACCGGCCGGCGGCTGCGGATGCGGCGGTGGCGGCGGAACCTGCGGCGGCGGCAACTAAGGTTGCAACGGCGCTAGGATTAGGGGGGTTGACAGGAAGGTTCCTGTCACCCACTTTTAAAATAAGATATTTTAGCTAAATGACTTAATTTTCCCGATCTGACGATATATTTAAAAGGTTGAGCAACCATTCAACTATTATGGTGGATTATTATGGCTGAAGATGTTGACAGAAAGCTTTTGAAATTCTTCTCTGCGATTGCGGACGAGACAAGGCTGAAAATCCTTCGCGCACTGATGGACAAGGAATGCAACGTAAATGAGATTTATGAGAAAGTGGGGAGAGAAAAAATGACTCTCTCGGCGATATCGCACCAGTTAAAGCAGCTCGAGGACATGGGAATAATTTCCTACGTGAAAAGAGGAAGAGAGAAATATTTCAATCTGTCAGAGGGTTTCTGCTGGTGTATATTGAAGGATGCCGACAGACATTTCGGAAAGAAAACGACATGCGCCGGATGCGCAGATGCGAAAAAACATAAATGAATATTTTAAGATTTTTTTGGGGGAATAAATATGGAAAAAAAGATGGATTTTGGAGAAGTGCTGAAATCAGTCGGCATAGAAAAGTTTTCGATGGCCTTCGTTTTGGCTATAGTGTTAGTGGGGGGTTTCCTTTACTTTAATGTGGACGGCCTTGGCAATTCGCTTATGGGCGGATCGAAAGTGGACCCTTCGGTTTATGCTGATATTTCCCTAAAGGTGAATTACACTCCTGAGGGAAATTTGAAAGTCTTTGCTCTGGCAAAAAATAATGCTTTGGCGATGCTAAAGGCCGCTGAAGGCAATCCTATTCCAGAATACAATTCTATTGTTATCGGCGCAGAAGAAGCAGAAATGATGAAAAACGAGTCCTTATTCTCTGCAGTTGGAAACAACCTGCCTAGTTTCTTCGGAATAAGCACAACTATAGGAGGCGTTTTAAGGATGACTAACACTCCAATAGATTATCTTCTTTTCCTGAACGCTGGACAGTTTGAGCAAATAAGTGGCGAAAAGGACAGGATGTTCATAAAATCCGAGCCTGGTGACATGGCACTATTCATGACATATTCTTTGGACGACAATTCATTATCAAAACTGGTTCTTGTCGAGGGAACAATAGAGGATTATCGACTGCACGAAATTGTTGGGAAAAAATATTATCCAATGATAATTGGCTCAGTTGAAGCAGAAATGATGCAAGAAGAAAAAGAATTCTCAAATATTGGCGACAGTGTCGAAGAATTTGGGAAGGAGTTTATAATTATAGGCATCTTGGAAGACACAAACAGCGCACTGGATAGGGCGCACATTGTTTCTTTGACAAGAAAGGAGATGTGAGGTGGCCGCCATGAAGAATACAACAATACAGATAACTGGGATGCATTGCGCAAGTTGCTCTACCCTGATAACAAAAGCGCTGAAAAAAGTGGAAGGAGTAAATGAGGCGAATGTAAACTATTCCACTTCAAAAGCAACAATATCTTTTGATGAGGACAAAGTGAAAGAAGACGTTCTTGTTAAATCCATAAAGAAAATAGGTTACGGTGCAAATGTTGTCGCCGCCGGTGGAGATGGGGAAGCGGAAGACAAATTCAAAAAAACCGAGATCAACGAGCTGAGAAACAAGCTAATATTGAGTACAATATTCGCCTTTCCAGCGTTTCTAATTGGAATGGTATTAATGCAAATAGGGGTAAAGGTTCCATTCGCAGAATTCATCCTTTTCGCTCTTGCAACACCAGTGCAGTTCATAGTTGGAAAACAATTTTACAAAGGAATGTGGATCGCACTGAAAAACAGGTCAGCGAACATGGACACGCTAATCGCGATCGGCACGACAGCGGCGTACATGCTCAGCTTGTACAACATATTATTCAATCCAGCCGCGGGCCAATACTTTGAGACTTCAGCAATACTGATAACTTTGGTAGTGCTAGGAAAGTGGCTTGAAGCGGTGGCAAAGTACAGGACAAACGATGCGATAAGAAAGCTAATGAACTTGGCTCCAAAGACTGCCATAGTAATCCAAAATGGAAAAGAAATCGAAATGGCAGTTGACGACATAAAAGTAGGGGACGTAGTTCTAGTAAAGCCGGGACAGAGGGTCGCAATCGACGGAGTCATAGTTGTTGGACACTCATCGGTTGACGAGAGCATGATTACAGGCGAAAGCATACCTGTGGAGAAAGGGGTTGGTGACAGCGTAATTGGGGGCACGATGAACAAGCATGGTGCTTTTAGTTTCAAAGCCACAAAAGTGGGCGAAAACACTACTTTGGCTCATATAATAAAATTGATTGAAGATGCTCAAGGAAGAAAAGCACCGATACAAAGATACGCTGACAAAATATCGGCTTACTTTGTTCCTGCGGTGGTGGTAATTGCATTAGCGACATTTGCGCTATGGTACTTTGTACTTGGCGCAGCATTATCATTTGCGTTGCTCGCATCAGTCGCAGTGCTAGTAATAGCCTGCCCTTGCGCACTTGGTCTTGCAACTCCAACATCGATAATGGTTGGTACTGGAGTGGGTGCAAGAAACGGTATCCTCGTAAAAGGAGGAGACTCTTTGGAAGCAGCTCACAAACTAAAGTATGTGATATTTGATAAGACAGGCACGATAACAAAAGGGGTTCCAGAAGTGACTTCGATTACGGCTCTAGGAAAGAACACTGAGAAAAGCGTTCTTCAAATAGCCGCGAGCATAGAGAAATCTTCAGAACACCCTCTTGCTGACGCGATTGTCGACAAGGCAAAACAGCAGAAGCTTTTGCTCCACAATTCGCAGAAATTCAGGGCGATTCCTGGACACGGTATTGAAGCAAAAATATCAGGCAAACAATATTATCTTGGAAACCAGAAGCTAATGGCGAAGTTCGGAATAAGAACTGATTCAGTGAAAGCAGAGATGGCCTCGCTTGAAGCCGAAGGTAATACAGTGATGCTCCTTTCGGACAAAAAGTCCGTGTTAGGATACATTGCAGCCGCGGATGCAATCAAAGACACATCTAAAGAAGCGGTTACCGCACTTCAGAAGATGGGAATAGAAGTGTACATGATAACAGGAGACAACGAGAGAACCGCAAAAGCGATTGCTTCCCAAGCGGGAATAACTAACATATTCGCAGAAGTTCTCCCTCAGGACAAAGCAAATTACGTGAAAAAGCTCCAGGATGGGGGGAAGTTTAAGGTTGCAATGGTGGGGGATGGAATAAATGACGCTCCAGCACTCGCACAGGCCGATATCGGAATAGCAATGGGAAGCGGAACAGATGTTGCGATGGAAACAGGCAACATTGTCCTCATGAAGAACGATCTGATGGACATCATCAAGGCGTTCAAGCTAAGCAAAGCAACAATCGCAAAGATAAAGCAGAATATGTTCTGGGCGCTATTCTACAATGTAGTTGGAATACCAATCGCCGCAGGAGCGCTTTATTTCTCATACGGAATAATGCTTTCTCCAATAATTGCGGGAGGCGCAATGGCGCTAAGCTCAGTATCGGTAGTGACCAACTCGCTACTGCTAAAGTGGGTAAGACTTTAATACCCTTTAAATGAGGATGTTGCGGCCTATTGTGCAAAGCACAAAAAGAGCCGCAACAAAGCCTCAACAATACTTCTATATATGCGAAAGCACAAATAGTTGGGCAGTGCGATAGCACTATTATCAAATCCAAAAAGAGGTGGATGAAATGAAAGAATTTTCTAGAATAAGTCCTAAAGCCGCCACGATTACCGGGGCAATTGTCGGTTTTCTTTGCGGAACATTCGCAATTGGGGTGGGAAGCATGATGGGCGCATCCTATTATGGGATAGCGATGATGAGTAATGTCTACTCCGCGATAGGAATAGTGACTCCAGTATATGGTATAGTTTCAGGTGCCTTAGCAGGGGCAGTAATCGCATGGATTTACAATTGGGCGCTTTCGCTCAAATAAAATATGAATTCGTTTTAATGTAGGCCAGGCGAAAAAATGAATCACAAAGGGCATGTGTCTGAAGAGAGTCATATGCCGCCCATGGAACATATGCATCATGACGCGCACATGAACCACGCGGGGCAAAAGAGTCCTAAAGGGCATGGTGGACACGCAGGCAAAGAAAACGCCTCTCCCTTTAATCATGGGAACCATCACTTGATGATGTCAAAAGAGTTTAGAACAAAAACAATTATTTGTGCTATACTCGTAATCCCAATTTTGCTTCTCTCTCCTTCCGTGCAGGGCTGGCTCAGCCTAGTTGTTCCAGATCTTGGTTTTAACACGATACTCTTAGTAATATTATCTTCAATAGTTGCGCTTTATGGAGCCGCTCCATTTTACCGCGGAGCATTTGAATCATTGAAAAGCAAAGTCCTTGACATGAACGTGCTCGTGAGCCTCGCTGTCGGCTCGGGTTATTTATACAGCATAGCTTCGACTTTCATTTTTTATGGGATTGATTTTTATTGGGAGATATCGACCCTTGTGCTTTTTTTGGTATTCGGGCACTGGATGGAAATGCGCGCGGTGATGGGCGCCTCCGGTGCGCTAAATGAACTAGCCAAGCTTATCCCTCCAAAAGCCAATCTTGTTAGAAAAGATGAGATAATCGAAGTGAACACTTCCGAAGTAAAGGTGGGAGACATTTTGCTTATCAGGCCAGGAGAGAAAGTTCCAATCGACGGAAAAGTCATATATGGGAAGACGAGCATAAACGAGTCGATGATTACTGGCGAGTCAAAACCTGTAACAAAAAGAGTCGGCGACAAAGTGATTGGGGGAACAATAAACCAAACCGGATCAGTTAGAATAAAAGTTGAAAAGGTGGGTGAAGACACCGCACTTGCACAGATAATAAGTCTTGTCAAGAATGCTCAATCATCAAAACCAAGAACGCAAAAGCTCGCGGATAGGGCTGCGCACTACTTGACTATCATAGCAATCATAGTGGGGGTAATTACTTTCAGTTACTGGTTTGTGTTTATGGGTGCGGGGCTGGTGTTCGCGTTGACTCTAATGATAACAGTATTTGTCATTGCCTGTCCTCACGCTCTCGGACTAGCCATTCCAACTGTTACTGCAATTTCGACCACCCTCGCCGCAAAAAACGGGGTGCTTGTGAAAGACATGAAGTCAATGGAGATAGCAAAAAATCTTGATTACGTTGTATTCGACAAAACCGGTACCCTGACAAAAGGGGAATTTGGAGTGACCGACATTGTTTTATTGGCCGATTGGAAAAAAGACGAAGTGCTTGCAAAGGCCGCGGCTCTTGAAATAAATTCTGAGCATGTTATCGCCCAAGGGATTGTCGCAAAAGCAAAGGAAAAAAGGCTTGGTTCTTTTAGATCGGGGAACTTCAAATCAGTTCCAGGAAAAGGAGTAGGGGGCATGATTGGTAATGAAAATGTTTTCGTGGGAAACTTGGCTCTCTTAGTGTCGCTTGGCATTGATCAGAAACTAGCCGAAGCGGCGGGAGAAAAACTTGCTATGGAAGGAAAAACAATTGTTTTTGTTGCCACAAAAAAACAGGTAAAAGGAATAATCGCTCTTTCTGACACAATTAGAAAAGAGTCTTACGAAGCTGTTGAATCATTGAAGAAATTAGGCGTAAAGACCGCGATGCTGACAGGGGATAATAAGGTCGCCGCTAAATATGTTGCCCAAGAATTGGGGCTTGACACATTCTTTGCAGAAGTCCTTCCTAAAGATAAGGCCGGAAAGGTAAAGCAATTGCAGGGACAAGGCTACAAAGTTGCGATGGTCGGGGACGGGGTAAATGATGCTCCTGCGCTCGTCCAGTCTGACGTGGGCATTGCAATCGGGGTAGGAACTGATGTTGCTGTTGAGTCTGCTGTAATAGTTCTAGTGAAAAACGATCCTCGTGACATATCAAAGCTCATCAGGCTAAGCAAAGAAACGATGAATAAGATGCAGCAAAACCTTCTCTGGGCCACAGGATACAACGCAATAGCAATACCGCTAGCGGCTGGAGTTTTGTTCCCTTATGGGATATCCCTTAAGCCAGAATATGCCGCACTAATAATGGCTGCAAGCTCAATAATAGTTGTCACAAACTCGCTCCTGCTCAGAAGACTGAGACTTTAAGGAGCCGTCCCCTCGTCAAGAGTTAAATACTCTTTAGGCATTGATTGTACTAATTACTATGCCTAAACCAGACGATCTCCTTACTGATGTTATAGATTACTATAACGAGATAGAATGTATCAAGCGCAGATCTGCTGATACTGTTGACCGCATAATAAAACGCTACTCTTCGACTGAAAAATTCATTGCATCGCTTGAGCCAAAGCTCATTGATTCTCCGAAAAGCAGAGATTTTCACAAGCTCTACAAATTATATGACACCATATTCGAACTCCCTGAGGAAAAAACGGATGAAAAGGGATTTCTTTCGATTCTTGCGCTGAATGACTCAAAAGACTTCAAGAAGGCTTTGGGGAAATTCCAGGAAGCGTGGATATATCTCGAGGATCCTTCTACAAAGGAAGTCATTGCAGGGGTCAACTTTGATGTTTTCGCGTCGGGTAAGGAAAACGGAATTGATGGGACCGTTGCGGTGATATACACTTTTGTAAAACCGGATTATAGATATTTCGGTCTCGGAAAAAAGCTACTTGAATGCATGGAAAACTACGCCTCGAATTTTCTTTCAGGAAAGACAGGCAAGGATGCAGTAATATCAAATGCACGGTTCATGAAAAACATCCTGTGCTTCGGAGAGGTAAATGACCCCGCGAAACTTGATCTCCTAAAATACTATGATGATCTCGCTTCGGCAAAGATAGATCCGTGCGATAGGGCTGTCTGGTGGATGAAGAGAGGTTATAGGAAACTTGATTTTGAATATGTCCAGCCTCCGCTTAGCTCCTCACAGAAAAAATGCAATTACACTTCGATTTATGTGAAATCAAACAAAAAATCAATCCCTTCTTCGGTTGCTTTGGAGCACATGAAAAAGTTCTTTTCCTTCACAATCTTTTCTAGTCCAGACATATCAAAGAACCCTTTCTTTTTGGATACTAAAAAGAAGCTTTCAAAATCAAAAATCATTAATCTCACAAAGCCAAATTATTCTTCGTATAGGGGCAAGTTCCTCGCCCGCTTGAAAAAAAGCCTCAAATCGGATTCAATCCGCTTCTGACCAGCCTGATTTAATAACCCTAAAATCGTTTACTATTCAGATGGAAATATTGTTCTTGGTGTTCATTCCCCCTTTCCTTTGGGCATTGACACAGTTCATAGACAAGTTTCTTATAACAAGCTTTTTTGAAAAAAAGTTTGGGGTGCTGATGCTCATATCTACTTTGATTGGCCTCATTGTTGCCCCGATAATAGCTTTTTTTCAGCCAAGCGTGCTCTCGGTTGATCCTTTTGTGGCAATTCTTTTGATGCTTAACGGATCATTGATGATACTTTATTTGATTCCTTACTTTATTGCCTTAAAGACCCAGGACGCTTCCACAATCTCGCCGATGTTCTTGATGATTCCCATAATGATAATGTTTTTGGCTTTTTTTGCGCTTGGGGAGAATTTGACAGTCCTGCAACTTTTGGCATCGCTGCTTGTAATCGGCGGCTCTGCCGGAATAATGCTCCACTTCTCAAAAGGAGGATTCACTTTTGATGCAAGAACATTTGGTTTGATGGCGCTTTCTTCTCTCTTGGTAGCTGTTAATTTTGTGTTCTTCAAATTCTTCGCGCTCCAGTTTGATTTTGTTACAGTAAGTTTTTGGGAGTATGCTGGATTTGGTCTAATTGGAATTTTCCTTTACATTTTCTTAAAGAAAGACAGGATAGAAATGCTAAAGTTCATGAGAAAGAAAGGTTTTTGGGCAGTAATGATAAATTTTTTGAATGAGGCTCTGAACATAGTGGCGCTTGTTATATTCACTTTTGTTTCCCTCTCAGCCCCTGTTGCAATTGTATCTGCATTGAATAGCGTGCAAGCTGTGTTCGTCCTCATAATAGGAATCTTTCTCACAAGGTTCTTTCCCAAATACATCAAGGAAGACATCTCAAGGAACAGGGTGATTCAGAAGGCCTTCTTCATCGGCGTGATAATTGTAGGAGTAATGATGCTCAATTCGACCCTTTGATTCTCCTAAAACCGCCCGCTAATTTTTTTCTGGGCATAAAGTTTGGAGTATAAACGTTTAAACACATTTTATCGCATGCGGCTCAGTTTAATATTTTCAAAAAGGTGAAAGTTTTATATGATAGCGACGCTTTCTAAGAAAGATGCATTGGCTTATGCCCAAAAAATTGATTTGCCAGAATCCACTGTTTCATTGCTCGCTAATGGAGGATTGGCATTTGAAAGGATTGGCGAATGCGCGAAAGGCAATCTCTCAATGACAGCAAAGAGGATCCTTGCGCTTGATTGTTATAAGGATGATTTTAATGTTCAGCTTGAAACGCCCGAATGCATCGACTATTTGATTTCAAAGGATGGCCTTGTGGGCGACGGTTTCTTTTTGATGCACAATGGAGCCGACATAGGCTATTGTCTAGTTTATCCTGTAAAGAACGAGAGACGAAAGGACCTGCCTGCAGATTACTCTGAGGTAAGGCGCAGAGCGAATTGGGGTGACATAAGCAGGTATCTCTCTTCCGCTTTGGATGCCGAGGGGCTTGGCGAAAACAATCTCTACCATCATTATGATTATGCAATAAAGCCTCTGCACATGCGCGGATGCGGGTTTGGAAGGCTCGTTCTCCGATATACGCTCGATTTGTGCCTGCCAAAGAATTGTCTTTCGGTGGGGTTTGTGGACTATGAGCGCCACTCGGCATCGCTGACTTCCGCATCGAAAGCTGGGTGTCTGATGGGCCAGAACGTTTTTCCTTCTCCTGACGGGTTCCATCCTTCCTTTTTAGAACTGTACTCAAAAAAAATGGATATCACTTTTTTGGGAGAGGAAATCGCCTACGCCCATAAGAAGGACTCTTTTGACTTGCTCCCTAAGGCAATACATGCGGTGGTCGATGCCGAGCCAAAAAAAAAGCTTGTCGGCTTCAATCATGCTTTGAAAAGATTTGAGATTGTCAAGGCCAGTCTGAGATGAATGCACAAATTCGCGCTGGTTCTAGAAACTAAATAGTTTTCCCTGCTTTCTCTCGACGTCAAGGTAGGTTTTTGCTTTGCCAATCATGATCCAGATTTCTTCAAGCTGAACGGGGGGTATTGCGCCGGTGAATTCTTTTCCAACATTTCAACAGTTTTTAGGATAGCTGTCCATCGATGACTTCACGGTTGCGATGTATTTGTCAATCTCAGTTTTTTGTGTTCCGCTAAGCGCAGAGTAATTTTTCCCCGTGACCCACATTGATGAAACGCTTTCTATTGTGGTTCTTCCTGCTTTAATATAGCTTGATCCGTTCTTCAAATGGCTGAATGTTGCTTCAACTCCTTCATTCCAAGTAGAATAAATCTTGTAATAATATTCATAGCCGTCAATAGTTTTGTGCAAGCATTTTGTAGGATCGGATTTCTCAGCAGCACCAGTGCAAAGGATATGTCCTATGTTTCTTGTACTGCGGGCGGTTGTTGCCGCGGGGTTTGTTGCATAATTACTTTCAGCATTAAATATCGCAAGAACAAAAGAGGGGTTTATCCCATACTTCTCTGCCGAGTTTACAAATGCATTTCCGCTTCCAGCCGCGGGAGAATTTTTTCCTGCAAGAATCTTGTCAATGCAAGTCGCTGAGAGATAAGTGCTTGGGAGAAGTATGCTGTTTGATGAAAGGATTGGTGAGGAAACAACTGGCTGTGTGACTGCTATTGATGCAGTTTCAGCGCCCCCAATGATGTTCTTGTTTAGTTCCTTAAGATAGTAAACCACAGAGTGATTTGTTTGCAAAGTGGCCGTGCCCGAAACTATTGTGAATATCATTGTAAAAAGTAGCGCTGCTACAATGATTGCAGGCAATATTGGTTTGGCTTGCTTCATAAGAGAACTTACTTTCTTATCCTATTTAATCCTGCCTCCGGGGGTTTTTAGGAACAATTAAAAGCACCCTTGCCTAAGATTATTTCGGACTGTGATGAAGTAAATCCCTGCTGAGCAAGTGATGATCTAATCCAACTCTGAGTCCGCTTAATATTTGAAGTGGCGAAGGAAGCGCAGGGCTTACCTTTCCATTTTGAATTGTTTTAAGGTGATTTGGGTGCCTAAAAGAAGGGGAATTGTTTTTTCAAGCGAGCACGTTCGCGGTGCAAATATTTCAAATCCTATAAATGTGGGCGAGACAAATACTATTAGAATGATGGAAGAGCTTGGCAGACCAGTAAATTTTGGGAGTGGAAAAATATATCTCAAAAGAGGTTCGTTTGGCAAAGGGAAGGAGAGAGCGCAAAAAGCTTTTTTTAAGCCGCTATTTGGGGACAATCATTCTGGGCAGAGAAACGAAGGCGAGAGATCAGTAAGGATAATGGATGCGCTTAGATTGAGAGGATTGCCGGTCCCAAAAGCGGGGTTGATTGAGCACCATGGTCAATTGTATTTGGCGATGAGTCCTTATCTTAGAAAAGGCGGATTGATTACTAAAATGATCCCTGTAAATACTTCAGCCGGTTCGCACACTCCTCATTTTCTCAAGACTCTGAATGTTGAACGTAACGCTGACCTCATTAGGCAGATGGCGAAAGACACTGCTGAAATATTTAATGCTGGAATGTACACTAAGGCCTTCGATTTTTTTGGGTTTTATAGAAAGAAGGATGGAACGCTTGCGCGATTCATAATGGACGTGGATTATTTCTATGATGCCCAGGGGCCCATGCATCAAAAAGAAGGAGTAAATTCAATGTTTGCGGATATAAAATCAGTTTGGAAGCCAAGAAGAAATCCGGCAGAGCTTGAACTTTTCGCATCCACTATGAAAGAATCGTTGGAATCAGATTTTCTAAAGAAAGCGGTGGATGAAGCCGTTGCAAAGAAGAGTCGCGGAGTATTTGGATATCTGAAGGACATATTTTCGCCCTGACAAGAAAGTATAAAAAGAGAGTGCGTGTTATTTGCTCAAAGAGGTGGACAATTTGGATAGCAAAATAAGCGTAGCTTTCTTTGGAATAGCTGGAATAGCTGCGGTAGTTTTAGTAATAGCAATCATATTGGTTCTTTCCTATAATGGAATGGTTTCCGGGGAACAGGGCGTTGCTGAAAAGTGGGCTCAAGTTGAAACCCAATACCAAAGAAGAGTTGATCTTATACCCAACATCGTGAATACGGTGAAAGGAGAGGCGAACTTCGAGCAATCAACTCTCACAAAGATAACCGAGTTAAGAAGCAGCTGGCAGAATGCCTCTACGCAAACCGACAAGGTAAACGCTGCGAACGGAATAGAATCTGAACTTTCAAGATTGCTTTTGGTTTTCGAAAATTATCCACAACTTAAGGCAACCCAAGGATACCAGGATCTCATGGTTGAACTTGAAGGAACCGAGAACAGAGTTGCTTTCGCAAGAGGCGAATACAATTTGGCCGTAAAAAGTTATAACACAATGATAAAGTCGCTTCCAAATAATGTTCTTTCAGGAATGTTTGGTTTCTCAGAAAAAGCGTACTTTGAATCGGAAGAAGGGGCGAGCAATGCTCCTGATGTGAACTTCCAGTAAAAGGGAATCTAAATGAAGCAACTAATATGGGTAAGCATAATTTTGCTTATTCTCTTTTTCTTTTCAAGTGTTTTTGCCGTATCGGTAGAAGGACTTGCTCGGCCAGCAAATTATGTTACGGACCAAGCGGGGGTTCTCAGCGAAAGTCAGGAGCTTTTGCTCAATGAAAAACTCAAAGCTATTGAGGATTCTTCAACCGTAGAAATAGCAGTAGTTGCGATAGATTCTACTGACGGCGTGCCAATAGAGATTTATGCGTTTGATATTGGAAACAAGTGGGGGGTTGGGAAGAAAGAAGTCTTCAACGGCGTTGTGATGCTTATAGCAATAAATGATCGTTCATGGTTTATTGCAACCGCAAAAGGAATAGAAGGAACTCTTCCTGATATTGCCGTGAACAGGATTGGGGAAAATGATTTTCCGGATAATTTCAGAGCGGGGGATTATTACTCAGGAATTGATCTTGCGCTAACTGATATGAACAAGTATGTCGCAAAGGACCCGACGATTGTTGCGCAGAACGGGGATTTTGACGATGCGGGTGATTTAGGGATCATTTTGTTTGTGGTGTTTTTGCTCGGCAGCTTATTAGTGATGGCTGCGGTTCCTTTGATATTCTGGGTTATCTCGCTTTGGCTGCTTTTTTCAAAAAAAGGTCTTGGCATTACAGCAGTTGTTGGAATCATTGAACTGCTTTTAATTATAGTTCTTTTCTCGACTTTCGGGCCCCTAATAATAATGATAATTATTTTTATTATATTCCAAAACCTCGGCATTGCCGGAGTAATCCCTCGAGGGAGTAGTTATTCCGGCGGTTACGGGGGGTCATCTTGGGGCGGAGGCCACAGCTTCGGCGGTGGAGGAAGCTTTGGGGGATTTGGAGGCGGCGGAGGATTTAGTGGAGGCGGTGGCGGTGGACATTGGTAATGAAACAAATTTGAATATGGAAGCAAAAGAGGTGGCAAATTTCTTTGGAACTAACCTTTCAGGAGTATATTCTTACGGGACAAGAAACAAGAAATTCTTTGTCGTATTGAAAAAGCTTGACACAAAGTTATTGGATGATGTTAAAGCAAAGCTCAGGCCAAAAAGAAAGCTCACGCTAATTACAGAAAATGAAATCAAGTTGAGCGCAGATTCTTCGCCATATACGCTTTCGCAAGTGAGCATGACAGCACAGCTTTTGAGCGGAACAAATATTCTTGGAAAAGTAAAGATCGATAAGAAGCGTCTTCTAAAGGATGCTGAAAGGGAGCTGATGCTTTCAATGATACAATTCCGCCACGCCTATATTGATGCAGGCCTGCTTGGAAAAAGAAGTCTTTTGTCATTTATTCCTGCCCAGCTTCGAAAAATTGTGCGAGCAATACTCTTTGCAAAAGGGGTAAAAAGCAAAAGTATGGACGAGGACTTAGCTGAGATTGAAAAGATGTATAAAATTGAGCGAAAGATTTCAGGCAACGCACTCGCAAAAATGAAGACAAACGAGAAGCTTTTTGTGCTACAGGAATTTTTGGAAGAATTGTTTGAGAAGATTCAATGAATCTGGTTTGGCGGGCTTGCATTAATTTCTTTTTGTGTTGAATGCGAGCGCCTTCACTTCTTTCTCAAGTTCAGGATCAACTTTTCCGTAAAAAGTGTTTGAGTGGGTGTGCTGTTTTGGATGTTTTAAATTTTCAATCTGCTGCTCCAGCACTTTTAGCCTAAAATCAATCTTTTCCATGTCCACGTCTTCTTTCTGCCTTGCATCTTCAGCAATTTCCATTTTTTTCTTTATAACTTCTGAAAGGGCCTTTTCCATTGTGTTTACTCGGTCATTCATGACCATTAGTTTCCTATTGGTGGCTTCCAAGGATCCCTTTGTAATTGCGTGTCTCTCATCAATTGCATTTATCACTTCAACAACTTCCGGTTCAAGTCCCTGCTTTTCTTCTTTTGGCGTGTAAGAATTACTTTTTGGGACAGCTACTGCGACGAAGATATTCGCCAATACTAGGGCAACTATGAAAACTATTAGGTATACAAAAATCATTGTTTCTCACTAATTGATTCCCTTCCGGCAAGATTTTTAAATCGAGCGTGCTGGGTCAAAAAAGTGCTTCATTTTTAGGGTTTGAAGACGAATTAGCCAAAAAGCGTTTTATATGCTGTTTCTTGCGCTTTCTCTATTTCTTCTAGGCTGGTTTTCTTTAGTTCAGCCACTTTTCTTGCGATATCTGCCACATTCTGGGGCAGTGCTCTTTCGCTATTGAATATTATGGGGGAATCTGTCTCAAACAGCAATTTACACATTTCGCAGCCGGCTACTCTTTGTTGAACTTCAATATTGTAAAGCACGCTCATTCCTACTGAAACAAAGTATCCGAGTTCTGCCGCTCTTTTCATAAGCTTTGGAGAATCAACAAACGAGTGCAGAAGAACTTTTTTTGCTCCTTCGCTTTGAAGCTGGCGAAGAACTTGATCTTGGGCATATCTTGAATGTATTATGAGCGCTTTGCCGCTTCTCTTCGAAAGATCAATAAATCTGGAAAATACTTTTGCCTGCCTTTCTTTTTCTTCAGTTGTTTTTGAAAGTTTGAAGTCTAATCCAACTTCTCCTATTGCAACAACTTCTTCGCGTTTCACTGCGTTTTCAAAAAATTCGAATGCCTTGTCAAGTTCTTCATCGCTTAATTCCAAAACATTGATGGGGTAAAGTCCTATGGCTGCTTTTACAGAGGGAAATTTTTCGGCGATAGAAATGTTTTTTTCGTTAGATTGAAAAGATGTCGAACAAGTAATCATTCCGCAAATGCCGGCGGCTTTCGCGCCTTCAACTATGTCCTTTACAGTAGTGCCTTGCATTGGGTCGACCATGTCAAGGTGGCAATGAAAATCGTAAAGCGTCATGAGTTAATATGGCGCTTTTAGAATATAAGAATTTGCTTTCATATGTTTGGCGCGCCTAAAAAGAGACTGGCGCGCCTACAAATAGATTGGCGCGCCCAAAAAGGGATTGGTGTGCTAAAAAAAGGGGGTATTTGGATTTTATAGATCCAAATACTTCTTTAGGCTTGGCAGCATGCATTCAGAGAAATTTTTTGTAACGTCTCCATTGAATTCTTCATAAGCCATTTTTACTCTAAACTTTCCGTTAGGCTGCTTCATAAATGCCATCTGAAGTCCTGTGCCTTCTTTTGGAGAGGCTACCATTTTCGGTGCGTTTGAAAGTCCGTGGGTGAGTCTTTGCACAACCGACTCTACGATCCAGGAGTGAGTTACATTATCCAAAAGAACATCGTTGATTGGAATCGCCTTCCTCCCAAACCCGCCTTTACCGGCTTCTGCTGCAAGAGCAAGACCGAGTCTGCGCTTAACTATGATTTCAGCGAAAGGTTTTGCCGGCTGAAGTGATCCTTCCATCGTGTCGCCCTTAAGCCAGGCGTTTCTCCCAAGTATCTCGTTTCCGCCGTATTTGTTCTTCAAAATGTCCATTGCTTTTTTTTCATTCACGAAAAAATTAGCCCAGCCTATTTCTTTTGGAAGCTTCACATTCCCTCGTCTAATTCCGATGGACTTCTGCGCTGCTTTTGCGGCAAGTATTCCTCTCTCAGCTTCAGTTGAATAGCTCTTAATTCTTCTCGCTCCGCTGGCAATCATTTGCGCTCGGCCAATAACAAATCCTTCTTTCTTTGCGGAGATAGGTACAACCCTTTTTCCGGCAGCATCCTTAACAGTTCTCAAATGTCTTCTTAATGTCACTGGCATTTCTTATCACCTGAAATATCTTATTTTCCAAAGAATATAAGGCTTTTGCCTGGCTGCAAGAAATCAGTTTTCAGTTATTCTTACGGCGCCCTTCACCGCGTCAATTTCAATTAAATTTGGTTATTTGCCGGCTTTTTCAATAATTGTTACTACTGCATGGTTTGCATTAACTTCAACTAGGTCTAGGTCTGAAAGAACTTTTGTCGCAATCTTCGTGCCAACAATGCAAGGAATCTTTAATTCTCTTGCAACAATTGCAGCATGGGCTGTTATCCCCCCCTCGTCTGTAATAATCGCACTGGCTTTTTTCATTGCTGGAAGAAAGTCGGGGGTAGTCATTGAAGCGACCAAAATATCGCCTTTTTCGATTTTAGCTATTGCATCCGCTGCGCCAAAGCAAATTTTCACTTTTCCCCTTACTTTCCCAATCGAGGCTGGGACTCCCCCAAAATCATGAATGCCTTCAATATCTGCTGCAAGCTCTTGCTTTCTTCGTAAAGTTGCTTCTTCTCCAATAAACTCCTCTGTTCCATCTTCTGTCACTATTGTAAGAAAGGACTCTTTTCTAGCTAATGCTTTTTCCTGATTAAACTTTCCAGTTCTGATTAATGTCTCAATTTCAGCCGGCCAAGCCCAAGAAAGATCCGTGAACTTATAGCCAAAGCGTCTTGAAAGCTCGAATAATATTAAATTGAGCGAATAGGTGGCGCGCATTTGCATTTCTTTTCGCAAATCATGTAAATAAAAATATTCTTCGAAAATGTCTACAAGCGCATTTATTTTACTGTTTTTTAACTCCTTGAGGGTTTTTTCTTTTTCTTTCTTGGAATTAATCGCAAATGCATTTATCCGTTTTATCTCAGGTTCAACATTTGGATTCTCTTCGAGAATGTTCTTAAGGTCCAAAAGCATGGAATCAACATTTTTTATTTTGATTGTGGACCATCCCAGACTGGTCCACCAATACTTTTCAACAAGAGCTTGAATCGAATCAATTATTTTCGGATTTTGTTCTTTTAGTTTTTCCAAAAGGATTTTGTTTTCGTAAAAGAACAATTCGTGTGTCTTTTTATTTTCTTGGATCTTTAAGGCAATTCCATAAAGTTCGAGTTGCTCTTTAGTTACATAAGATATCCCGACCGGCGTCACAAGGGTATTATATTTTCTGGCAAGTTCCTTGTCTGAAATTCCTTCAAGCGCTTGTTTTATTGATGTTTTTATCGCTTTTTCGGCCATTATGTCCATTGCATCAATATCAAGGGTTAGGGCATAGAATCTCATTGTTGTTTCAATTAGCTTGATATAATTTTTCAACAATTTTTGCTGGTTTAATTTATGTAAGTCCATTTTTCTTACAGACTCGCATTTTGCCTTGGTTTCTATACAGAGGGCGTGATAATGCTCATAGTATTCGCTTGCAAAATCTTTCTCTTGGAGATTCTTAATCAAAAAGTTTCCGACATTTTCTATATCTGGGGCATAATTACACCACCAAGTCTTGTCAGAAGAATTGGATAATAGTACCCTTGTAAATGGTTCCCCAATCATTTCCTTTGAGTAAGCAATGCAACCAACCAGGCCTGGAGCAAGGACATGCAAGGGGATAGGTTCTCGGATATATTCAATCCACTTTCCTTTCACACTGGTTTTTGGGAAAAGGGGTCCTTTTTTTAAATATGTCTCGGCAAGTTTTTCGTGTAGCAAAAAAGCAACCTTTTTTGAAATTGGGTAACCCTCAAGGTCGGGTCTGAGCGAATCAATACTTTTGAGTTTCTTAACTTGCTCTGCAGATATCTGGACTAATTTTCTCTTACCCATAAATGTTTACACTTGTAAACATTAGCATACACAGGTTTTAAGAAGATTTTGGTTTCCTAAGAAATCATACTTTCTCTAAAATTCGTACTGTGCCCTTATTTGCATCCACTTCGACAAGCATCCCGTTCTTTAGCACCCTTGTCGCGATTTTGGTTCCTATTATGCACGGTTTTTTGAGTTCGCGTGCAATTATTGCTGCATGGCACATTATCCCGCCTTCGTCGGTCACTATGGCTGCGGCGGCAGATAAGGATGGCATTAGGGAAGGGTTAGTGCTGATGGAAACGAGGATTTCACCTTCCTTGAAACTCTTTAAATCTGAGATAGTGTTGACAATCCTGACTTTTCCTCGGGCAATTCCAGGAAAAGCCGGTTTTCCAATTATCTCTTTTGTTGCATTTTCATTTTGATTGTCTAATGATGAAAACAAGCTTTGGTCGTAGTTTATTGTGAATGGAGTTTTGTCAAAGTCTCCCATGCAAATACACCCGGTGTTTCTTTTTAGAGTTTCACTCATGTTTACCGACTTGTTTTCATCAAGAAGCGACTTAAGTTCCCCGAAGGTCAAAAGGAAGGCATTTTCTTCTGTCGTGTTGAGTTTCTTTGCGGCCTTCAGAACATATGGCCGAAGAACTACTGACACAAATTTTGGGTATTCGCCGGAGTTTCTTAATGACTCCATGTCTGCGACAAGCTCCTTTGTTTTTGAAGAGCAACTTTTTTGTTGGGCGAGTTCGGCACCATAAAGCGCTACGAAAGGAAAAATAGTGGTGTGGAACAGTATTTTCACAAATGAATCAATTATTTCAGATGCTGAGTGCATGTTCACTGATTCGTCGCTGTTGTCAAAGTCAAAAATAAGGCGCTTCATTTTGTCTGCTTCTTTTCTGCTTTTTTCGCAGAGCGCTTTGAGTTTTGTGTCATTTTTTAGAATCATCTTGGAAAAGTGGTTTTGTGCCAAGAGCTTTTCTTTTTCAAGATAATAGAATGTGCCAGAATTTTGTTTGTATGTGAATAGCAGGCTTGAGTATCCAAAGCCTGTGGCTTTTTTTAGCAGCTTTGTGTGGGCGAATTGGGATGCGCTGAACACCAAAAAAGAATTTTTTCGCTCGATGTATTTAATGTATCCTTCAAATGGGCTGAAAATGGATCGTCTTATTTTGTTAATCTCGTCGTCCTTTTCCAAAACGATCTCTTTGCCATTTTTCATTAGGTAAAAATAGTTCTTTTTCCTTTTCGTTCCTGACGCGAGCAGTCCCTTTCTTTTGTTCTTCTTTTTGATAAACTCTTTTGCTTCGCTTAACGTAAGAAAGCGCACGACGCTGAATGGGATTGAAGATTCTTTCTCAAGGCTGTTTGCCAGATGCAATATTCGTTCTTCAATTTTTGGGTATTCCTCGGCAATCTTTTGTCTTTGGGTAGATATTTTTTTCACATCTTCTGCAGAAAAAATGCCTTTTGACTCTTCATTTCCAAAATATCTCCAAAAACAATTGTAAACCGCCAAGGAAACCATAAAATCTGGATACAAATCGATGGTGGCGAATAATTTTTCTTCAGTCTTGCATAAGGAATTTGCTTTTTTGGCATCTGACAAATATTTCTCAAAATTGCTGTCCGCTTTCTTCAATACTTTGAAGACTTTGCTAATTCCTTTGGCGCTGAGCCTTTCAGTGCCATCAATGATTTCCTGTTCGTTAAAAAGTGAGTAAAATCCTTTTTCGTCTCCGATTGCTCCGACAGCCGAATAAGAAAAGCCGGTGTAGTCTTTCATCATAATATGGTAGGCTCTGCCGATAACGCTCATCGTAAGCAGAGGCAGATCCCTTCGAGTTGCGGGGCGAAGTTTGCTCTCTTTTAGCGTGCGTAATAGTCTTTTGGGCATAATTCTCACTTAATTACTTTTACTATTCCTTTCTCAGCGTCAACTTCAATCAAATCGCCGTCTTTAAGCACTTTAGTTATTCCCTTTATTCCTACGATGCAGGGTTTTCTCATTTCCCTTGCGCTTATTGCCGCGTGCGAGGTGATTCCACCTTCTTCGGTAACAAGTGCGATGGCTTTTTTCATTGCGGGGATATAATCAGGTATTGTCACCCTTGCCACCAAAATGTCTGTCTCGCCTACCTTGTGTAGATCAGATTTTCCAAGGATAATTCTTGCTTTGCCAGTCGCTTTCCCCTTAAACGCTATTATTCCTTTCAGTTTGTCACCGAGGTTTTGCTGTTTTTCTATTATTTCCACAATTTCTTTTATGTTTTCTTCGCCATAAATGAAGTGTGGTCTTCCTTTCTCGCTATAGTACACATATCCTTCATTAACCCTTTTTTTCACTTCATCAAAATCGGGTGCGTGCTTCTTCTTTAGGTATTCAAAAAGTTCCTCGTTTGTGCAATAAGGCACCAGAGAGTAATTCCAGTTATTGTCAGTATCCTTTTTTAGCTCATCGGCTATTTGCGCATATATTTTTCTCATGCCTGCTTGCGCCATCTTCAGGTAGCATATCCTATCAGTTCTAATGACAGTATACTTGTTGAGCATCTCTGCGAGTAGTTTCAGACGTTTGTCCTTTATTTTTTTTGCTAGCGTTTCATAGTCTTTCGCGCTTTGCCCTATTCTTTGAATGATCTTTTCTTTTTCTCTTTGCGCTTCTTCTTTTCCTATTCCTTCGACTTGTTTTTTGAAGTACTCTTCGTTTGCGAGCGGCTCGACAAAAGAATACTCGGTCATCCAAAAGTATTTTTTTGCGATATTTTCAAACGATTTGTCCCCCTTTATTATTTTGTCAAGCATTTCTATTCTTATCTTTTGTTCGATGTTAAGCTCTGTCGGAGTTGATATTATGGCGAAGGCGTCTTCCGCTTTTTCGTCAAATTCTTTCTCACAGAGTTTTCTGCATTCCGGGTCCAGTAGCACCTCAAGTGCAAAAGGAGTCATGAAATAGTAGGAATATTTTTCAAACGTTGAAATCCAGGCGAGGTATGTTTTCTTGCATTCACTCATTTGTATTTCTTGGGCTTTTGATATGCGCTTTGCTATTTTTTCAAAGTCATTTTTCAATAAGGAATATCTTTTGAGGTGCCTTTCCCACTTTGTAGCGTTCCCAAATTCTTTTTCAATGACTTTAGCATATCCTTTCTTCAAATCGTTTTTTTCAACTAACAATTCTCTGCTGTCTCCTTTGAGGGGTATTGATAGGGTGCTTGCATTGCAGAGTTTGTGCCACATTACTCTGACATATTCATCCCTTTGTACAGTGGATGGTCTCATTGCGAATTTTGCAACATTGTAAATGAATTTTGGGTATTGTTGCATATAATCACAATTTTCTCACAGTACCATTATCAGCGTCAACTTCTATTTTGTCCCCATCTTTGAGTATCTTTGTCGCGTTCTTCGTTCCTACAATACAAGGTTTTTTCATTTCGCGGGCGATTATCGCAGCGTGGCAAGTGATGCTTCCTTCATCAGTTACAAACGCGGCGGCCTTTTGCATTGCTGCAATAAAAGATGGGAAAGTCATCTGTGCTACAAGGATATCTCCGGCTTTTACCTTGTTGATATCATTTGAGTGTGTAACAATTCTTGCTATCCCGCTTGCTTTTCCTTTGAAAGCCGTTCTGCCTTTGATTTCTGTTGTATCATGCTTCAATAGTTCCGGCAGGATTGGTTGGTCAAGTATTGCATATTTGTTTTTTATCGCAACATAGCAAAAGTTCTTGCTGTATTTTTTAGGGTTTCCCTGGATGATTGAGTTTGCATCGTAATCCGCAAGTTCGGCGAAGCTTGTTTTGATTGACTTAGAAACATCTTCAAGCAGCGGCTTTGTAGCGCCCCAAAACTCATAATACTTATCAGTCCTGTCTGCTCTGAAGAATACAAGTTCCCTTAGTTCTTCTGTGAAAGGGGCGAGCTTTTTTGGAATCTTTACCTTATGTTTTTCGGGTTCCTTATAATTCTTTTTTATTTCCTGCAAGTCTTCAATTGTGTAAAAATCGCTGAATCCGTCCCTGGATTTCATCCACCCGTATTTCTTTCGGATTTCTTCAAGCGGAGCGCCTTTTTTCAGTTCATCTTGCATTAGTACGTAAGAGTTTTTCTTCTTTGGGATGCTGATGTCGCCTACAAACTTTGAATAATCTCCAGTCACATATTTTGGAACAAGTTTCGCCGCTCTTTTGTCGAAATAATCTTCTAGCGGAGCAATAATCCAGAGGAAGGGCATGTAATCTCTGATGAGTTCGGCGAATTCAAATGTCTTTTGGGCAATGCTCATTTCATTGTTGGCAGTGATTTCCTGCAATTTTTTTAGGTGGCTTTTGTGTATGCTTGCGATATTTTTCGTTATGTCCTTCATTTTGTGCTTCTTGAAGTATTCCTTGAAGAACTTGATTCCTTTCTTCTTGAATTCTTTGTCGCAATAGATTCCTGATTCCTGGTAGAGGTAGTTGTTTGCACCCATTCCCTTAAACCCTGTTCTTGCAAAATATTCTTCGTTTATTCCTTTCCAGGCAACTGTCGCGGAAAAAGGGCGGTAAGGTCTGTTGAGCCAATAATCCCATTTTATTTCTTTGACTTTGCTTACAAGCTTTTGAGTTTCAGCTCCTTCAACTATCTTGTAATTGTTTTTGATCGCAGGGCTCTCTTCATCGTGGCTGATTATTCTTACTACGCCGGTTTTTGTGTCAAGTTCTATCTCGTCGCCGCTGTTGATGACACTTGTCGCATTCTTTGTGCCGGTGATGCAGGGCACTTTAAGTTCGCGTGAAACGATTGCGGCGTGGCATGCGACTCCGCCTTCGTTTGTCACTATTGCTTTTGCGTGCTTTAGGAGCGGAACGAATTCTATTCTTGTCATTGAAGTGATGAGTATTTCTCCATCATTAAAAGTGTCCTTTGATGGGTCCCTTACAAGTCTCGCTTTTCCGCTGACTTTGCCGTTGCCCTGTGCCATACATGCAACGCTTCCTTTTAGTTCTCCGATATATTCCTTTCCTTTTGCAGTTTCAAAAAGTTCTTGCGCATCTTTCTCGTAGAAGAACTTTGTTGGCAAGCCCTTTTCATAGACGCAGAAAGTCGAGCCTTTTCTTTTCTCGGCATCGGGTGCAACGAAAGCTCCTTTCTTTGTGAGGAATTCCTTCATCTCTGCAAGCGTCATATCTGCAAGTTTCTGATAAGAGCTTCCCGTTCTTTTTGAAAGCTCGTGCTGTATTACAAAGAGATAGTAGAATTGTTTCATCATGGCTCTTTTTCTGTGATCCAGCCATATTGATAGGTTCTCTGAGTAATCTATGAGTTTTTTTTCTTCGCTGGTGAGTTTTGATTTCTTAAGCAGGCTTGCTTTCTTATCGAGAAGATTCTTTCTATCTTTTTCCATTTGCTTAATCTCTTTCTCAAAGTAATTCGTGGTTTTTCCTTTGATTGCTTTTTTGATGTCAAGCAGCATTGCCCCCACAGTTATGGGCGTTGCATCATAGAAATTTGTTTTTGCAAAGAAATATTCTTTATAGTAATCGTGGAAAAGTTTCATGAAGCTTTTGTTGTGCTCAAACGCTTTTTGGTTTCCATTCTCTAGCGCTTTTTTTAATGGATTACTTCCGGCAGTCATTTTGCACATTTCATAAAAGAGCATTCTCTCTCCTGTGAATATTGCCTGCTCTTTTGGGTGGGATAGGATTGAAACAAGTTGCATTGCTTCTACTTTCGTTATCTTCCTGTTTTTCTGGAAGATTGGAAGTATTTCATACTCTATAACAGCGCCCTTGTCCTCGCCAATGATTCCATACTTCCACCATTCGCCGCCTTTTGAAACTATTTTCTCAAAGAGCTCTGTAATGTCCTTGTAGTTGAGGCTGTCAATATCTTTTACGCTTTTCCAATCATTATCTATCTCTTCTTCGAGCTTGTATGATTTGCCAAAGAAATCTTCAAAGCTTGTGTTGCCGTTCTTGATGTTTTCAAACACCGCTTTTGCTATCGAATTGACTTTGTTTAGTGGCATTAGTTGGTAGAAATTGGCTTCTCCAGAGTGATAAACAAAAGTAGGCGAGTATTCTTTTCCTGTTACGCTTTCAGAGTTTATATAATTGGAATAGACAAAATCGGCTGCAAATATTGATGCCTTTGCATTTTGCAAATCTATTTTGTTATTTTCAAAGAACTCTAATAGCTGTTGTTTTGTCAGCCCCATTTCGAGTGCTTTTTCTTCTTTTATCGCTCGCACAATTCCTGTTTTTGTATCAACTTCAAGCACTTGTCCTGTCTTGAACGAAATGGTAGCATTTTTTGTTGCAATGATGCATGGCTTATTCAGCTCGCGCGAAACAATTGCTGCGTGGCATGTTACTCCGCCTTCATCGGTGACGATTGCCGCAGCTTTTCTCATTGCGGGCACATATTCGGGGGTGGTCATGTTTGTGACAAGTATTTCTCCTTCCTTAATTTTTGAAGCATCTTTTGGTGTGAGCGCTATCCTTGCGGGTCCGATAGTCTTTGGTTTTGGGCCCATGCTGGCTACTGTTCCTTTTAGTTCCGCTTCCTCTCCTCCGAGGCTGAGCATTTCTTTCGCCATATCCTGCGCTTTTTGGCCGTAAATGAATTCTCTTTTCCCATTTTCGGTTTTTGTGAAGAACAATCCATTTATTCTTTTCTCTGCGAGGCTTTTGAGTTCCTTTGGTTTGTCCTTGAGATTCTCTATCTCCTCAAGAACGACATATTTGAGAATTATTTTTTCAACGCCTATCTTTTCTGCAAGTGCACTAAGCACCTTGTCAAGCGCAACGTGGCTTTGGAATTGGAATTCTTTTCTCTGGTCTGTCATGAGGGCGAGAGTGTGCGTCTTTTTGATTTGTTCAGCAAGTTTTTTTGAAAGGCCGTGTTTTTCGATTATTTTTTCTTGTTTCTTTGGCGTATCTCTTTCAAAGCGCTTGATTTCTGAGATTCTTTCCTTTATTTTTAAAGCGCCTTTTGCGAGTGCTTCCTTTATTGCCTGAAGGTAGTGCTCTTCATCATACACTGTGGGGCCGTCATATCCGAAAGGTATCCAATAATATTTTTCTGCAAGTGCTGTGATCTTCGAAGTGACTTCCTTTGGGAGCTTGTACCTCGCCTGGTCTATTGAGCCCTTGATTGCCCAGTTGAGATCATGTTCTTCAATGTATTTCGCCGCTTCGAGTATCCCTAGCTCTTCTTCTGTGCTGAATGAAAGCGTAGGTGAGGTAACAAGCGCAGTGAATTCTTCGTCCGTGGTTGAGGCAGCCGCTTTTTTTGTTTCCTCGTGGAGCCTTTTTTGGAACTGATCGCCTGCAAAGAACCATGGCGGGACATTGAGTTCGTCAAATGCTATCCAGGCATCATGCAGTTCTTTGTGCATCTTTAGTAGCGTTGCGACGCTTTCTTCGCCCAAGTTTTTGCCAATTATTTTATTTGAAAGTTTTACAAGTTCCTTTCCTTTTTCCAATTGTTCTTCATAGATCCTTGGGAGGTACTTGCCGTCAGAGTATATTTTTTCCTGTATCGTTTCGCCCACCCTGTCCCAGTCTTCTGTGAATCGAATCGTGCAGATGCTGCCGTTGTTGTGGTACTCATAGTACGGCACTGATGCGATGCCGTGAAGTTTTTTCTGGTTAGGCGAAGTCTGGCTCTCCGCGTTCCAAACGCAGGGCACCATCATCATTTTCCTTATGCGCGGGATGTGGTACTTGGGTTTTGTGGCGCCATTTGCTTGTTCCATGCAAATCAATAAGTAATATGCTATTTTATGGCTTGCTTTTGAGTATCTTCACGATTCCCTTATCCGCATCAACTTCTACTATATCGCCATCTTTGATTATTTGGGTGGCGTGTTTGGTGCCGATGATGCAAACTTTTTTTAGTTCTCGTGCAATAATAGCTGCGTGGCAGGTGATTCCGCCGTCATCGGTGACAATCGCGATTGCTTTTTTCATTATGGGGGTGTGTTCGGGGCGCGTCATGGGTATTACGAGCACATCTCCGATTTCAACTTTTTTTGTGTCTTCAAATGTTCTGACAATCTTGGCTTTGCCAGTAACTTTCCCAGGGTATGCTACAAGACCGCTTATTTGCGAAGCGTTTTGATCATAACTTCCTTTGGCTTTTGAAACAAAATCGACAGCTTCTTTTCCGCTTATTTCTAGAGTGAGTTTTCCTTTCTCGAATATCGCCATCGTGGGCTCTTTTGTTCTCTTTATTGCGCTGCTTGGAACGGGTTTTCCATCAAGTATATCGTAAAGTTCGCTATAGTGGCACGCCTTGAGCAAGTCCTCTTCGATCGCTTTTCTTTTGCCAATCTCGGAGATTATCTTTGCTTCAATGCCAATGTGCGTCAGAGTGAGTTGTTTTCTTTCGTCTTGCCATTTTGTGAAAAGTTCAGTTAGTCTTGCGAGTTGGAGCGCTTCTTTTGGGAACTTGTATTTTTTAATGAGCTTTTTTTTCGCAAATTTATTCTCTTTTGCAGAAAGGGCGGGTTTTGCATGCTCTTTTATGCGTTCTAGGGCGTCGGTCTCAGTGTATTCTTTGTAGTCTCCATAACTGCTGTTGATGTAAGAGTACTTTTTGCAATGTTCTTTGACAAGTGTGCCGGCGTTTTTTCCTTTTTCTTTTGCTATTCTTGCTAGGTCTTCTTCGAATTCTTTCAAGAACGAATCATCCACTGGCGCTGCAAGTGTGCTAAAGAGCGTTGTCGGAGTTTCATCTGTTTTTTGCTCCGTGGCATAATCATTGAGGAGGCTGTGCAGTTTTTTGTCGGCGTAAAACATGAATCCGTCGATCATTGCGGGGAAAATCGCTTTTTTTGTGTACAACTCCCACACTTGTTCCAACTTAGTTTTTAGTTCGTGATCTGTTGCTTTTGAATAATCTTTTTCTAGCTCGCGGTAATAGAAAGAAAACATCTTATCAAACTCGACAAGCCACTTTTTGTGAAGTGCAGAGAAGTAATTATTGTTTTCTGAGTCTTTTCTGAGCAAATCCTGCGAGATTTTGCCGTGGTCTGTCTTGTCCGTGATCCAATCCATTTCTATACCCTTTACATAGGCGCCGACAAAACTGAAGGGGACGGTTTTTCCTTCAAAAGGAGTGGTAAAGCAATAAGCGGGTATTTCAAGGTAAAGCCACCTGCAATCAACATGTTCTACTGAAAGAGATTCTTTTTCAAAATTCTTCAAGTTGACAGCTGAATTTTTGTCAAGTATTATTACTATGCCTTTATCAGCATCAACTTCAATTGTGTCTCCGTCTTTGATCACTTGGGTGGCAATCTTTGTGCTTATTACGCAGGGCTTGTTCATTTCGCGCGCAATTATTGCTGCGTGGCATGTTACTCCGCCCTCATCAGTTACAAACCCTGCTGCCTTATTCATTAGAGGCATGAATTCTGGTCGGGTCATGGAAGTCACAAGTATTTCTCCTTCATTGAGTCGGTTCTCTTCTTTTTTTGCATCATGAATTATTCTTGCAATTCCAGTTACCTTGCCTTTGTTTCCGGTCATTCCTCGTATCTCGCTCGCGCCTTCGTTTTTTAGGAATTGTTTGCTTACTTCTTCGAATAGTTCTCTTGTTACTTCAGCATACCCTGCGGTAGTTGCGGTTCCGAATCTTTCATTATTCTTCTCGCATTCTTTCGCAAGATTAATCATTTCTTTGTCTCCGCTAAGTGCGGCTTTTGCCTCGTCCACGCTGAGCCACCTTAGTTCTTCAAACTTCATTCCTTTTGTGGCGCATTCTTTTTTTAGCCATCCTTGGAGATGCTCTACTGCCCTGAGAAGCAGTTTCTTCTTGTCGTCCCTCACATTAATCGCTTGGCTTGCTATTTTTGTAAGCAGCCTATACTTTTTCTTAATCGGTTTTTTCGCACTCTTTTTGTGGGGTCTTGCGCTCTTGTTCTTTTCATAGAATTCTTTCAACCATTTCTCGGTTATTGGGAATTCTCCTTTGTAGCTGTTCTGGAACCAAGAGTATTTCTTCATGAACTCTGAATGAATTTTTTGGAAGTCCTGTGGGTGGCGCTTTGCAAGCTTTTGAAGGTACTCTACCGCCTCGTTTAGGAAAGATTTATCCTCTTCTATAATGTTCGAATTTATTGTATCAAAAAGCTTTGGGTCATTTGACTGCATCTCTTTGAGTCTCTCGTTAAGTGCAAAATCGAAGCTAAACAGGAGTGCAGAAGCCTCTGAAAGTGCGATTTGTGTTTTTGGCCACCAATTATCAAGCCCACCCTTATTTCCCTGTTTCTCAATCATTGCGATTGCTTCTCTTAATCTCTTATGCTCTGTCCCAAATTCTCTCGCAAACCCTTTCTTACCTTCTAAGAGCTCTTCTATTTGCTCCTGCCCTTTCTGTAGCAGAGGGTCTCGTGGAAGGTATGCAACAAGTTCGCCGTCTCTGAACTTGTTCAAGAAATGCTTCCATTGGAAATGATAGTTTGTTCTTGGTGGCGCGTAGGCTTTGAGGTAAACTGAAGTAAAGAATGGGTACGCTTCATATCTCCATCTGAAAGATTCATTCCAAATTTGTGCTGTCAAGTCATCTTCTTTTTTATCGTTCGTTTGTGCTATATTCTTTGAAATTATCTTGACGGTTCCTTTGTTCGCATCTACTTCAACCACGTCTCCGTCTTTGAGAATTTTTGTTGCTCCGTAAGCTCCTATTATGCAGGGTACTTTTAGTTCGCGTGATACTATTGCTGCGTGGCATGTTAATGATCCGTCTTCAGCCACTATCGCACTTGCGTTTTTCATGAGAGGAAAATAATCGGGACTTGTGTTGTATGCTATTATTACATCTCCGGTTTGGAATTTTTTAAATTCCTTTTGAGATGTTATTATTCTCGCAATGCCTTTTGCATATCCTTTTGATGCAACTTTACCCATTATCTCTTCGGGTGGTTTGAAAATCTCTTTAATGATTTCATCAACATTGTCTAAAAGTATTTCTGCTTTGCTATCGGTCGTAATCATAATGCTCTTTTCGGCTCTTTTTTCCACGCCCTTTAGATCTATTTCTTTTTTGAGTACTAGCGAAGTCGTTTCTTCGGGAAGGAGATTTTTTATAAAGCCGACTTCTTTATTTGTTCTTTTTGAAATTTCAGCAAACATTGGCTCGTAGTTGTGCTCAAGTTTGTTTATGGAGTATTTGAATAAGTCCTTAAGGTAGATTATTTTTGAAGCAATCTTTTCGAATCTTGTTTTTGGTATTTTTCCGTTAATCGTGTTTTTGGGGGGGTGAGAATTTTTTATGAGAGCCTCTAACAATGATTTGTAGTGTTCTTTTGTTTTTGGTTTTTCATTGAAATAACCAAGCGAAGTAAAACAATATTTCTCATAAATCTTGTTTAGTTCTGTGTTAATTTGTTTTTTTTGTAATCCTTGGCGTGCCTTTTTTGCTAGGTTGGATAATGCTTTTTCTTCATTGTATAATGCGCTTTGCTTTTCGGCGAGGATATCTTTGCTTTTCACTCTCTTACTTATTGCACGGTCATTCATCCTAATGTGTCCTGAAACAGCGAGTATCTCTTCAAATTCTTTGTAATAGTATGTTGCTAGTTCAGCGAGCTGTTTGTTTGATAATTTGTTCAGATTCAGTTTGCTGATCTTTTTCACAGCTTGTGTTGATTCGTTTTCTAAAAACTTTTCAATATTTTTTAGAGTGCTTGGATTTTTCAGTGTTTTTTCTAGTGCAAGTTCAAACTCTTTTCCGTTAGATGAATGGTAATACCACTCAGCAATATTATTTTTCATGATAGAGACAATTCTTATTCCTCCAAATCCTGGAGCCCATTTAAGGTCTTTATCAAAATATATTCTGCCTATTAGGTAGTGTGGGTAAAAGTAGCATGCTCTGCCTCCTTCGGGCAGGATATCTCTTGATTGCAGGTATGTTATTATTTTGCCAAGTTCTTTTTCTGGTTGTTGCAGTTCTTTATTTTTATCACCCGAACTAAAATCATTTTTGGAAATTATTCTTACTATTCCATTATCGGCATCAACCTCGACAGTGTCTCCGTCTTTGAGCACCCGCGTTGCGTTCTTGGTCCCGATTATGCACGGCTTCTTCATTTCGCGCGCAACTATTGCCGCGTGACAAGTGATTCCGCCCTCGTCTGTAACAAATGCGCTTGCGCGTATCATTGCGGGAATAAAAGAAGGAAAAGTCATTTGAGTTACAAGTATATCGCCTTGTTTCACTTTGTCAAGCTGGTTTATGTCCTTTACAATCTTCACTGTTCCTATGGCCTTTCCTTTGAATGCAACGGTTCCTTTTACTTCGCCGCCTGAAGTTGCCTTTTCCTCGATCATTGGCGTATCCTGGAACACAGTTTCTCCCTTGAAGAGTGCAAAGCTCACACTTTTTGAGTACCTTTCGGGGTTTTCTGTAAGGAAGCTCTTCGCCCTGTAATATATCATATCCTCGAACTCGATGTCGTGCTTCTTTGCCATTTCCTGTAGGATTGGTCTTGCCTTGAAGTAGAGGTAGTAGAATACATCCGTCCTTTCGGTCCTATAGAATACGAGTTCCTGTATTTGCTCAAAGAGCGGCTTTAGCTGTTTTGGTATCTCAACCTCTTCATGATTGTTGATTGCAGGAAGTTCCTTTCTCAGTTTTGCTATGTCTTCAGGGGTGTAAGGCTTTGCGAATCCATCTCTTACTTTGGTCCAGCCGGCGATCTCTGCCACCTCTTTGTCGCTCTTCTTGCTTCTTAGCATCTCATCAAGCATTGTATTCAAATTTTTCTTTTTCGGAAAGCTCGCATCTCCTATGAACTTGTCTACATCATTCTTCACGTACTTGGGAACTTCTTCTTTGAGCCTTTTGTTGTAGTAAGACTCGATTCCATGTGCGAGCCACACAAAAGCCATTGCCGTTGAGAGTATGTTAAACACTTCTTCGAACTTACTTTCAATTGTGATGTTTTTCTTTGGGAGTTCTGTTATAGTCTTTTCGCTCTTCATTTTGAATTCTTTCAGAGTTCCTGTGATGCCTTGCATTTTGTTTTTGTCAAGATACTTTTCAATCTCCTCATCCATTCTGTCAAATACTTCCTGGTTGAAGTACCATGAGCCTTTCTGGAAAAGCATCGCATCAAGCGCTATTCCTTTCATTCCGAGGCGTCTTGTATTTTCAAGACTAAATGAGTCCTCTGAGAGTGAAAGTGTAAATGCAAAGAAGGGTCTCTCGAGCCACTTTTCCCATTTGAGCGCATTTATTCCTTCGATAACCATCTGTTTTGCGTTATTGCTAGATATTATCTTTACTGTTCCTGCGTTCGAATTGACTTCCACTTTGTCTCCGTCTTTGAGCATTTTTGTGGCATTTTTTGTTCCAATGATACAGGGTATCCCAAGTTCGCGTGAAACGATTGCTGCGTGGCATGCTATCCCGCCTTCGTCCGTAATGATTGCGAGTGCTTTCTTCATTATGGGTACAAACTCTGGTCGGGTCATGGATGTTACGAGTATTTCGCCCTCTTTGAGGGTGTCCTTTGACGGGTCGAATATTACTCTAATTTTTCCTGTAATTATTTTCTCGGATTGCTTTCCTTTGCTCGCTACAGTTCCAGTCAGGGTTCCTGTTGTGTCGCCCGAGCCATAAACAAGCTGCCTTAACTCTTGCGCTTCGCTGCCTGAAAAGAACAAGGCTTCTTCGTTCTCACGATAAATTGCAAATGTGCCGTTCTCTCGTGTTCTTATCTTTTCAAGATCAAGCTTCTTTCCCGCAATGATTTCTTTCACTTCGCCTGTGCTCATCAGCGAGATGGTTTCGTACCCTATTTTCTTTCTTTTCGACACTTCTTCTGCGAGTTTGAATACATAATAAAAGTGCTTTAGCATCGAGAGTTTCCTTTCATCAAGCCATACCTGCAGTGCTGAGAAGTATTCTAGGTCTCTTTCTTCTCCAGCCAAGAGCGTGAGTTTTTTTCCAACCTTCTTCTTGTCATCCAAGAGTTTTTCATAGTTTTGTGCAATGTGTTTTTTCTCTTCCTTTATTTTCTCAAGAGGGGTTGATTTACAGTGCGCAGTGATTATTTTTCCAAGCCCTTCTTTATCAAGTGTTTTTCCTTCGTAGAAGTCGCTTCTCGAGTAAAAATATTTCTTTGAGTAATCTTCAATCTTTTTGCGGTTAGATTTTCTTTTGCATTGATCTATGCATAAATCTAGGAATGCATCCCTTTCCTTGCTGAAGATTGATTGTTCTTCGGGCATTGTAAACGTCATCACATACTCGCGCGCCTCATCCGGCGAGAGCGAGTGGTTCTTCATCAGCGATGGAACTATTCTTTCCTCAACTATCAGGCCTTTCTCTTCGCCTACTGATCCGTATTTCCACCATTTCCTTATCCTGTCTTCAAGTTCTGAAAAATAATCTAAAAGTTTCTTGTCGGAAAGCCTTGAGAGTTTCTCAGGATCAAGCGCGATTGAATCAATATCCTCCTGTATCGCATTAGCTTCATATATCGCTTTTTCAAAGCGCTTTCTTTCATTTGCGAACACTTCCCAGCTCTTCCTTTCAAGGTTCTTCATCCTTTCTTCAGGTATCACCTGCGCTAGTACCATATTTGCGTAGGGTATGAATAGCGGGGAGTAGCTTTCGCCAAAACAGTTCTTCTTCGCATATTCTTTGAAAAGAATGTCTCCTACAAGGAGCGAGCACTTTGCTTCTTTGAGGTCGAATGAGGAGTTCTTCAAGAAGTCCTTTGCCCAATCTATATCATCCTTCTTGTCGTTTCCTGCGCTGCTTGAAATGATTCTTACAATTCCGTCAGTGGCATTTACTTCTATCACGTCGCCGTCCTTGATTTTCTTTGTCGCAGTTTTTGTCCCAATAACGCAAGGCTTCTTCATTTCTCTAGCAACAATTGCAGCGTGGCACGATAGTCCACCTTCATCGGTAACTATTGCTGCTGCGCGTTCCATTGCAGGTACAAAATCAGGCATTGTCATTGATGTAACAAGTATCTCGCCTTTTGCTACGCGCCCTATTTCTTTTGAAGAGAAAAGAACTCTTGCCGTGCCTGTCACTTTTCCGATACATGCTGTCTGTCCTTTTATCTCTCCGCTAAGATCAAGCGTGGATTCGATTTCTTTCTTTATTGCGATTCCTGTTTCCTTGTCATATTCGTAGAATGAGTTGTCGTTCACTATGAAGCTGTAAGTTTCTTTTCTCTCTTCAATCTTCGCAAGATCAACATCTTTTCCTTCAAGCAAATCCCTTAACTCCCAATAATATGCGTGGCTTATCTTGCTGAGCGAGAGTTCTTTTTGCATTCTTTTGAAAAAATCCTTCATGTAGTAGGCGGCCTTAATCAGGCAATCTCTTCGAATCAGCCTTATGTGGGGGAGTCTTTGTGCGAGTTCGCAAAGTGCGAGTGTCTTCTTGTCAAGCCCGAATTTCTTGATTGCTTTTTCTCTGTCGCTAATGAGCTGTTTTTGTTCGTTTATTATCCTTGCAAGCTCTGTCTTTGGATCTTGTGTCTGCGCAAGCTCCTTCTTGAAAGCGTCAAGAGTTTCGTAATCAAAGTAGAGTCCCTGGTCTAAAATCCATGCGTACTTTTCCTGCACTTCTTGAATATTCTTTCCTTCAAGCATTCCCATTTTTCTAAGAGTAATCTCTGAGATCTCGGTGGATGCTGTAAGCAGTGTGAGAACTCTCTTGTATTCGTTGAAATCTTTCTTCGGATCAATTTTCTTCGCGAGCGATTTTTCTATTTCTGCAAGTATCCATTCTTCAGGTCCAAGGCATGGCCAAAGGTGGCTCATGACTTTAAGCGCTTTGTCTGTGAACTCGTTGTAGGTCTTAAGTAGGTTCTTCGAATCGTTCTGCTGTTTTGCCCATTCTATAAGTTCAAGCGAATCGCTGAGCGATTTTTTCAAGTATCTGTCAAGAAAAGCGTCATCTTTCTTTGCTTTCTCTGTCATTCTTTTCTTCAGGTCCTCAAACTCCTGCTCGCTGTAGTATATGTCGTGGTCAAGCACGATGTGTATTAGCATCCTGCTGTCGAATTCTAGTTCTGGATTAGGGATAGTTGCTCCAACTCTCATGAATGAATTGAAGAGCGGCGAATTGGTTCTCCTGATTATTTTTGAGAGTTTGTGTTTTGAAAGATCCGGCTTTCCTTCTTTGAGTAGTATATTATTCTTCTTGTCAACGATTATTCCTTTTTCTTCGTTCTTTTTTTTTTCTTCGGTGGCGGTTGGCATCTCGCTGTCGCCAGTCTTGTCCGTGAGGGTGGTGATTGGTCTTGATTGAACTATGTAGAATTTTCCTTTTTCAAAAGCCCATTCTATGTCGCAAGGGAAGTGATAATGATTCTCTATCCTGAGGACTATTTCTGAAAGTTCAAGTATTTGTTTGTCGGTGAGTTTCTGTTCGTTTCCTCTCTCGGTTGTACTCTTCCATTCGCTTCCGCCTGTCGGTATCTTGAATAATCCTCTTTCTTGGTTTGAGATGTTTTTGTCAAGTATTAATCTCGGGTTTTTGGTGGCAACGTAAGAATCAGGGGTGATTTGTCCTGATACAATCGCTTCGCCTAGTCCGAATCCTGCTTCAATTATCAGTTGATTTCTATCTTGTGTTACAGGGTGAACCGAAAAAGCGATTCCTGATATTTCGCTTTGAACCATTTTTTGAATAACAACAGCAACGCTGATTTTTTGTGTGTGCAGTCCTTTCTCGAACCTGTAAAATATTGCCCTTGGGGTAAAGAGCGATGCCCAGCATTTTTTTACATTCAAAAGTAATGTTTTCTTTGTGGTGTTGAGGAACGAATCAAGTTGTCCCGCCCATGCGGCGGCTGAGGAGTCTTCTGCGGTTGCGGATGATCTTACTGCGACAAACTCCGAGTCAAGCGTTTTGAAATCTCTCTCAATCTCTATTCCGAGATCTTTTGGCACGTCCTTTTCCATTATGAGTGCCTGTATTTCTTCAGAAGCGTTCTCGATGCTTTGCATCTCTTGTATATTTACTTTCTTTAGTATCGCATCAAGCTCCACATCAAGATCAGTTTCTTCGAGGAACCTTTCAAATGCATTAGCAGTAACAACAAACCCGTTTGGTACTGGGATTCCTGCGCTCGTCATTTCTCCAAGTGATGCTCCTTTTCCGCCGGCTATGTTTGCGTCGTGCTTTCCAAGTTCCTTGAACCATGTGAGAAGTTTTGTTGAAGAGCTTGTTTTGATTTGTTCTGATTTGGTTTCCTCTTTTTTTGGTTTCTTTTCAGTTGTCTTGAATGTGTTAAGGAGGGCTTCGTGTTCTTTCTCGCTGATAATTTTTACCACTCCATGATTCGCGTTTACTTCCAAAAAGTCACCATTTTTGATTGATCTTGTAGCCATCTCTGTTCCAACAATGCATGGTATGCCAAGTTCTCTGCAAATTATTGCTGCGTGGCATGTTAACCCGCCCTCATCTGTTATTACTGCGGCGGCCTTTTTCATTGCAGGAACGAATTCAGGCATTGTCATTCCTGTTACAAGTATTTCTCCTTCCTGGATTTTTTCAATTGCTTCTTTTGCGCTGAGCGAGAGGCGCGCTCTTCCAACTATTCTTCCCTGAGATGCTCCGATTCCTGAGAGCTCCGTTATCTTTTCACCTGATCTTCCAATTATTTCGTTTCTTTTTAGTATTGCATCTTCGCCGTAAGTTTCTTCCAGTTTGTTGTCGGCAGTGAATGTGAAAAGCACTCCAGAGTTTCTTTTCTTTAGTTTTGCAGAATCTATTTTGGTGTCCGATTCAATTGCATTGAGCAGTTCGTTTGGCCAAAGACAGTATAATAATTTTTGATCTATTTTCTTTCTTTTTGCAACTTCGTCGTAGAGTCTTGTCATGTTCTGGAAATATTTTACTTGCCCTTCTTTTCTAAAATCGTGGAGTTGGGCGTATCTTTCGAATATTTCTGAATAGTTTTTCATTGCAGGGAAGCTTTTTGTGATCTCTTTCATTAATCTCTTCTTTTCCTCTAGATTTGCAGCAATCCTTGCATTCATTGCCGAAAGCTCTTGGTGCACGGATTCTTTTGTTGTTGACTTGAAATCTGTTTTCAGGCTCTCTTCGGTGTATTTGCTTGATTTTGCAAGAGCGTAGTCTTTCCAGTAGAATTCATTAATGAATTTCCTGATTTTTGTTTTACAGTCCTTCTTTTCGTGCATTGCTTTGAATATCTCAAGTTGCTCTATTCTTTGTCGTGTCATGTAGGTGAGTTCTGTAGGGAAAGTTATTTTGTTGTAGATCTCAGAAATTTCGCTCTTTTTTAATGAAGGGTATTTTTGCCTGATGACGTTTTCGATGAGAGGGTTTAGCACCACATCCACTGCGTCCACATTGTACACTCCGCCGTGCCATTCTGTTCCTTTCTCAAAAAGACTTTTTATTAGCGTTGTGATTTCCTTTTCGCTCGATTTTTTGAGGTCTTTGGTTTCTATTTTGTCGCAAAGGGTGTTGAGTTCTATTCTTTTCTTCACCCAGTTCTTGTAGAATTTTAAAAGATTTTTTGAGTTTGAGTAGTGTCTGATGCAGTGTTCGCCCACCAGTTGGTGATCTGAAAAATTCTCGTAGTAGTATCCTATTCCGTCCTTGATGTAAACGTGCAGCTTTTCATATCTTGGCCCGCCTATCATTTTGTTTGAGAAGGGGATTGACATCATCGCTATTGAGATATTATGGGGTAGCATGTCGCTTCGAATGAGTTCTTCCCACTTGTCCTTCATTTCGCTCACCATAGGGCTTCACTTATTAACTATTCTTAGTTTCCTCATTTAATAATGTTCCGCTATATAGCGGATTTGCATATTTTTTCGCTGTTTCTTTCATTAATTTGAGTTCCGTTCTTCTTAAATGGTCTTTGAGTGTGCTAAATGGAACTCCTATTTTCTTTGAAAGATCCTTAAGGGATACTTTTCTAGGGTACTCGTAGTAGCCTTCTTTTACCGCCCTTTGCCACCAAATCATGTCGCGCTGATTTTCAAGGGGGAGAGTGGTTATTGATGATTCTTCAAGAGTGGCTTTTTTCACGCTCAATAACTCTATTTTTGTATAATCTTTCATTGAGTTGATTTTGTTGTAAAACTTCATCATGTTCTCTTTTGAATTGCTTCCAACAGTCCACCACTGCCAGCCATATTCTTCAAGAACCGGTTTCACCAAAAATACCTGTCCGCTAAGGACTGTCGTATGAAATGATCTGAGCGCTTTCACTGAAAATATTATTCTATTCTTTTCTGAGTAAATCACTTTCGCCGTGGGCCAGCCTTTGATGAATTTTATTACTTTCTTTGCGTCGCCTCCCCAAACGACTGCCTCTCTCATTACGTGCGGCTCGCCATCCTCTTCAAAATTATTCAAGTATACTGAGTAGGCGTGCACATCGTATTTTTTCCAAAGATCAATAAAGAGACTTCCTTTGTGCCACACTTTGAATTCTCCAATCCACATGCGAAAATTAATGTTTTTGGTAATATAAAAGAGTGATTGAAAGGGTATTGTTTGGCTCGTTTTTGGGGCGTTAGATAATAAATATATTAAGTACAACTGCGCTTGTTTGTGCAGGTGATTTGATGCCAGTTCGTAAACCTTTAGCAAACAAATTAGCAAGAAAACCAGTTGGACGACTAGCCACTGCGGAAGATAAGGAAAGAGTAAGAATGCTTGAAAGACACTTGGCCCAAATGAAAGCTGGCAAAGTGAATATGGGGAAGCAAAGAGCACCAACTCATGAAGATAGGGAAACTGCGAGGATGCTTGAAAGATTCATGATTGAAGGACGAAATAAAAAGAGAGGAAAAGGCTTCACTAAGACACTTGCCCGGGTTCAGAAAGAAAGGAATGGACGCCTAGCTGACTTGTAATTCTTTATTCTATGCTGGTCATTTTTGCGATTTGGCGCATAAAAATATGTCAATTCGCAAAACCAAAAATCTATTCACTTCGTCCCATGAATAAATAAGCTTTTAAGGGGGTCCTATCCAAATAATTAATTTAAGGTTGCTATGTGTTGTTGCACTTTAAAAAACAAGTTTTCTTATTTAGCCCTTTTAGCCCTTTTCGTTCTGTTCATTTCTTCTTTTGTTTTTGCAGCGGCCCCTGCTGGCAGTGACACGACAAAGCCTTACATTAGCAACTATTCAGTAAACACAAACGGGGTTGAAGGAGGAACTGTAACTGTAGTTCCTGGAAACTCATTCAAACTATATTATTATGTCTTCAATCCAATGTCGACAAGCCAAAGCGGTCTCTTAGGGGCATCGCTAATTAGTAGTAGTGGAGCTGAGATAAGCAATCCAAGTGGAGATGTAACAAAGACTCTTGCTACTTATGGGAATTGGTATTATAGATATTTTACAGTTCCTACTGGAACAGCAACAGGCACTTATAGACTCTCAATGGGTCTTTGGAAGACCCCCTTCACAGTAAGATGGAATCCAAATTATGAAGCGGGATCGATTGTCACAGTAAGTTGCGGTTCAAGTACCTACGCTTCAAAGTGTTATAACAATCAGCTATATTACTATGATCAATGCGGAAATAGAAAATCACTCAGGGATTCATGCTCATCTTATAATGAAGCATCCAAGTGCTTTTCAAGTTCGTCTTATGGGTATATCTCGCACAGTAGAGGGTGCAATTCTGGTTCTACTTCTTGCTATGATAACGGATCATCAGTTCAGCAGGGAACCTGCCAAGTCTACCAGACTTGCACTAATGCTTCATGCGTAGATCAAAAGCCATATATTTCAAGCGCGACTCTTTCGCCAACAAACCCATCGCTTGCAGCAGGATCTTCTTTCACAATAAATTATACTATTGTAAATAATGGTTCCGGATCTGTTACAGGTACTCTTGGCGCTTCGCTTTTCAAGAATGGGGATAATGTAACAGAATATTCTGATTCTTCAGGAGATAAAACAATTACAATCGCTACTGGAACAAATACTTATTCAAGAACTTTTACAATCCAGCCAAATACGCCTGGTGCAACTTATAAGATTTCATTGGGTTTGTGGAGATATGCCTTCACCGAAAGGTGGAGCAACAATTATGACTTGAGCGGATATCCAATAACAGTGAACGAATGCACTCAAGGCGCTACAACAGGCACCAAGAGATGCTCGGGAACGTCAGCAGTTGAATCTGAATATTATAATTCAAATTGTACAACTTATTGGTCCACTTCAAAAACATGCTATGCTGATCCGACCACTGCTTTACAGTACTGTAGCGCTTTAGCTTTTGGCGGAGCTGACTGCGTAATAAGGCTTGCAGAAGGATCTGCTTGCTCTCCAGCCCCAGGTTCTACAATGATGTGCGCTTCAGGACTGTGTGTAACTGGGGGAACATGTGGGTGCGTAGCCAACAGAACTCAATGCGCAAATTCAGCGACAGCACAAGTATGCAATTCTTTAGGTACCTGGGATTCAACAGTTTGCGCTTCAACAAAGACATGTTCAAGCGGAGCCTGCATTCCAAAAGCCTCGATTACAGGATACTCGATTTCACCATCAGCTCCAACGCTTACGCCGGGTCAGTCATTCACAATAAATTACACAATAAATAATGTTTCGGGCGCTACAATAACCGCAACTCTCGGAGCTTCGCTCTACAAGAACGGCGATACGGTAACAGAATACTCGGATATACTGGGCGACAAGACACTGACAATAGCTACAGGGTCAAACACTTACTCGAGAACTTTTACAATACAGCCAAACACTCCGAGCGGAACTTACAGTTTGGTGCTTGGCCTCTGGAAGACTCCTTTCACTGAGAGATGGAGCGACAATTATAACGTGCCTGGGTATCCTCTAACAGTGAATACGACTTGCGCAATAACAAGCGCGACTTGGTCGAAGAGCAGCGCAGCACAATGGGAAAATGTCACAATGACAGTTGCAACAAGCGGCTGCGATGGAAAAACAGTTACATTTGACATATGGGAAAATGACTGCGCGGCAAACACTGTTTGCAATTATTTGATGAACGATTATGTTCAACAGAAGAGCGCTGTCGTTTCAAACGGCTCCGCTTCAGTGCAATGGACTGCCGCATATATAGAGGATCAGTACGGTATACCCGAATATTTCTTTGAAGCAAAAGTTGACTCGCAGAAGAAGTACTCAAGCGACATGTATGTAACACTTCCAACAAGCACCGCAACATTTGGTGCGCTTGATTCGATGGCAAAGAACGGCGCAATAACAATAATTTCTTATGATAACCCTACGGGCAACGCATTGACACAACTTAATGCATTAAAGAGCGCAATAGAAACCAAAGCCGGGCGCTCAATAACCCTTTACTATTCAAGTCAGCTCACAGGATCATTTGATTACGAGCACTACGGAAATAACTTGATATTATTTGGAAATGAGACAAACAACAAAGCGATTGCGGCATACAAGGCCGAGGTGGCAAAGCGCGGACTCAAAAATTCAGAAGCAGATGTTTCAATGGGGGACAATCCATGGTACCAAGGCAAATATGTAATCCTCGCAAGAGGGGACGGAACATATTATGACTCAGTAGCCTCGCTGAAGCTGATGGTTGACAAGGGCGCAAACCCAGGCTGGGCATTCGGGCAATTCATGTCAGGTTGCCTTTGGTCGGGAAACCTAAGCAACGCTCAGACAATCACTTGCGGAGTTCTTCCAATACTTGAACTTGCCCAAGACACGCGCGACTCAATCAGCTGCATATCAAGCCACCCGCTTTCCCTAGTGCCGGGTCCGATAGGAAATGCTCTTGCGCAATATGCTGATGAAAGTTTCTTTGATATTTTCCTCTGCCAATTTACATATGTGGTTAGCGCATATGATGTTGTGGGTTATGTCGGGGCGATTGCATCCGGCGGGATTGCTGAAGGCGGAATTGAAGCCGGCGACGCAACATTGACTGCGATTAAAGTTTACTTTAAGGGTGCAGCAAGAGGACTAGGAAGAAAAGTTGTCGATGACGCATATATGACAATGATAGTTGCTCCAAAGAAGTTTGGAATGTATGTTTGGAAGCTTGGAAAGAACTTGCCTTCAGTTACTGAGTCGGGAGTGAAGTCAATCCTCAAGCTTCTTTCCCGCGGAGAAACAGTTTCAGAGAAAGGATTTAAATTGCTTATTGAAGAACACCCTGCTGTTCTTACCAAAATGAATTCCGCAGAAGATGCGATAAGTGCAACCGAATCGCTTTTCAAGATGGAAACTGAGAATGGAATAATAATTACCATCAAGGGAACTGATGACACTGCAACAACAATGCTCAAGATGGCTTATGGCGATCAGCTTGCGACTAAGGTTACAAACACTATGTCGACTCTCGGCCTGACTAGGGGAACAATAAGCGGTATAGAAATAGCTGAAAAAGTCCCTTCAAGAACCGGCGCTTTAGGAAGATTTGATCCAAGCGATAAGAAAATTTATCTAAGTTCAACAAAGCCTCTCTCGATGACTGAAGATCAGTTCAGAACAATGGTGATAAATGGGGTTGTCCCTCACGAGATAGGTCACGGACTCACCAAGTCAATAATTCTTTCAAATTTTACTGATCAGGCTACTGAAGATTTGATTGTTGACATGCTGCTTAAGAATAAACTAAGCGGCACTGAGCTTAGCGCATACATAGAAGCTCAAAAATTATATTTGGCTTCATTTGATACAATGGCATTATTTGATGAGGCGATAGCGCTTGGTGGCGATTATGATAAGTATGCTAGAGCAACGGCAGCACAGCTTTACGCTGAAGCCGGAGAGTACGGTCTTTTGGACACAAAAGTGGCGATCAAGGAAGATGTGAAATATTATTTGAGCTCAAAGTTCCCTACTGCTTCAGGAACACAGATAAACAAATTGTTGCAAGACTTTGAAGATTATTCGGCCTCAATCAAGGCGAAAGCTTCCAGCTATGTGAATACGGGCATATGGCTTCCGCCTACTGAATGGATACCTACTCTTGTTCCTGAAACATGCAATACTTCAACTTGTACAATATCTTCAGTGTCATGGTCAAAATCATCTTTGACTCAAAATGACACTGTTACAATCTCGGCAATAACTTCAGGCGTAACTGACGGCAAAAAATTGAAATATGAAATCTCGAGCGGAAATTCAACTCTCCTTACAACGCTCTATGCTAATGTTGCATCAAACACAGCATTAGTCCAGTGGACTGCCGCATACAACTTGGCACTCGCCAGCGGAAACACTGTGAAAGTCAAGGTGTCAGTTGATGAAAACACCTCTGTAAATAGGACGTCTTCATCTCTTACAGTTTCATGCATTGCAGGACTCACAGGAAACAAAAGATGTAGTTCAAACAAAGTTGAATCGGAAAGCAGAACAACAACATGCACTACAACTTGGGCAGCCACTTCGGATTGTTCAACTCTCACAACTTCGCCAGCAATATCCTACTCTTGCAGCAACAATGCGCTCATAGCGGCAAGCACTTGGAACACAGGCTCATGCGATTCATCAGCATTAACATGCAAATCAACAGCTTCCTCAAGCTCAACCACAACACAGTGCTCCTCAACACAAACCTGTAATGCTACGCAGACAAAGTGTGTTGATAACAATGCTGTGATAACTTCCGTTTCCTGGAGTAGGACTCCAATAGCGGTTGGTTCTCCAGTCTACCTCAACGCATCAACAAGCGGAATAGCGAACGGCAAGAGAATTAAATACGAGCTTTATCTTTCGGGGGCCTACTTCGCGACGCTCTACGCTGATATCAACAATAATTCAGCAAGCGCAAAGTACGACGTAAATTATTCCTCATCATTCGATTCAACTAAAACGATGGGGTTCATAGCTTACTATCTGGACAGTCCTTCTGTGATGAAAACGTCCGCCAGCGCAAGCATCACTTGCATTCCATTTACTATAGGCAACAAGAGATGCTCTTTTGATTCACTACAGGCAGAACAAGTATTACCTAATTGCTCAAAATCATGGGTCGAGTCCTCTAACTGCAACTCGCTTGATGTGAATTCTTCCGTATGGGCTTATTCCTGCGACACTGCTTTAAACAAGCTTTTGAAAACAAGGGCAAACACCGACGGCTACTGCGACACGACAGCTCTCACATGCAAGACAAGAACGGTTACTGATTCAAATACGATTAAGCAGTGTGCTGCTACAGAAACATGTAATGCGACCACAGCATCATGCGTTGCAAACACCTGCGCTCCTTCAATTTGCCCTGCGGGCTACACTGATGGCGGACAAGTGTGTGTAAATGGGACATGCACGAGAACTTGCTCAAAACTCGGAGCGTGCACTCCGGCGTCATGCCCTGCAGATTACACTGACAAGAATGTAAATTGCCTTTCAACAAGTTGTACAAGAACATGTGGCGGGTATAATAGTTGCACTCCAACTTGTCCTTCCGGTTATACTGCCGGAACAGTTTCCTGCTCTGGAACTTCTTGCACTTTGACTTGCACAAAACCAGCAACATGCGGGACAGTGTGGAATTCAATTGCGAGCAAGAGCGCGACAGGATCCGCTAGCAATAGCAGTACTGTGAGCAAATATACTGCTACAGTTTCACTTAGCGGGAATTATTGTTATCTCGCAAAGTATGGTTCGTCATATTCTTGGACAAAAGCCAACAAAGGCAAAGCAGCAGTTGTAACATATAATTACACTCTTTCAGATCCTCTTACAAAAGCATTTTCATTCTCAAATTCTGGGATGTCTGTGGGGAGCACAGGGTCTAGAACTTCTCCAACTATGACTACGCTTTATTCGCCTCAAACGGTATCCTGCGCGGGCTATTCTTCGTGCAAGACAACAAGCGGAGCAACTTTCAACGTAAGATCAAATGCTTATTTGAAAATTAATTACGTGGCAAGCAGCGTAACCGCAAAAGCAAATCTTAACGTTGCAAGAGCCGCATTTAATGCAGGGGTAACTTCAAGTGCATCTTGTACAAGAGCAACGACCACAACTACTCAGGTGTGCACAATGCAAAATACTTATTCAAATCAGTCTTGCCAAGTCGGGCCTTACATTCCGCCTGTAACATTCCCTACAATTCCTGGCGTGACTCTTCCGCTAATTCCTCCGGTAACTCCTCCTGAAAGCGACGGCACCGGCGAGTCTGTTGGCGGCATATCTGGCGGAGAGGGAGAAGGCGGGCCTGTTTGGGGTGTAACAGATTGGGGTACTGGCGGACCGGTAGGCAATTAATTTATCATTCTTTTTCTTTCCAAAGCAATAAAAACACTTAATCCCTTTCATTTTGCATGACTAAGATGAAAGGGTGGGGCGCAATACTCGCAATACTTGTTCTCGCCGTGGGCGGACTTGTTATGCTATTCGCAAACAATGGTTCTATTTCAAGCCTAATGGGTTCTTGTCCAGTTTGTAACATTTCAACACCATCAGTGGGTAATTCTGAAGTATACTTTTGTCCCGAAGATCACTGCGGAGATCAATTGATATCAAAAATAAATTCAGCGCAAACCACAGTGGATATCGCTATTTATTCTTTCACTCATGACGGTTTGGGGGCAGCAGTAATTGCGGCAAAACAAAGGGGTGTTAGTGTAAGAGTGGTATTTGACAATGACCAGGCTGCGAATGATTACAGCGAAGATGAGAAATTTATGGCTGAGGGAATTTTGGTAAAGAAAAGAAATGGTTCGGGGTACATGCACAACAAATTCACTGTGATTGATGGAAACTTTGTTGCTACGGGATCGTTCAATTATTCGGCGAACGCTGATGAGAAAAACGACGAAAACTTGATTTTTCTTTGGAGCAAGGATCTTGCGGCAAAGTACACGGCCGAGTTTGAAGAGCTTTGGGCTCAATCAAATTGATAAAGTAAATTTCTTTTTTTGTCATTATTTTTTTGAGTGAACAAAATGGCTGAAGTTTACAAACCGTCTGATGATTCATGGCTCCTTGAAGAGGAAATAAATAAACTCAACCTCAAAGGCAAGCGCTGTTTAGATATGGGGTGCGGAAGTGGAGTGCAAACCCTTGCAATGCTAAAGGCGGACGCGGATTCAGTTACGTCTGTCGATATTAATCCTGATGCGTTGCGCTTTACAAGACAAAAAACACTTAAATTAGGACATAATGAAATAAAAACTCGCTTTGTAAAAAGTAATTTGTTCTCAAAGCTCGAGCACGAAGATTTTGATTTTATTGCATTTAATCCGCCATACGTTCCAAGCGACGAAAAAAAGTGGGTTGACCTTGACGGCGGGAAAAATGGGAGAGAAGTGATTGATCTTTTTATCGACCAAGTTAAACCGCACATGAATAAAGGCGGATTATTGTATTTGCTTGTGTCTTCTCATAATAATGAGAAAGAAGTGCTTTCGCTCCTCAAATCAGTTGGGTTCAAATCGCACATTATTGCGAAAAAAGATTTGTTTTTTGAGAAATTGTTTGTAATAAGCGCAACTATGGCAGACTAAATCAGAACATGTTAAGGGAGCTTTGGTTTCTTTTGTTCTTTTTGCATTTGTATGGATCTTTTCAGGGCATCTTTTGCAAATTTGCTTGAGTAAAATACTGTTCTTGTCAACCCTGCGCCTTTGTAAAGCCTTTCCGCTTCATTTTCCTTTCTTGTTTGACGTAAGGCATCTTTGATATATTTGTTTGATTCCAGGAGAGGATCCTTAAATCTTTTAGCCTCAGCTCTGAGTTGATAGCAAAAATAAGGGCTTCTCGCAGCGACTGCAGCTTGACCGGCTATTCTTCTAGCATTTCTTGGTTTTGGCATGTTAGAGTTATCATCTTTAAGGTATTTTAATGTTTCCTGGGTTAGTTGTTTCAATGGCAACAAATGTTTCAGTTGAATATGGCAATGCGCTGACAAAGTATGAGAACGCTAAGACTCCAGAAGAGAAACTTGCAGCTCTGCTTGAGATGCAGACTCATGTGCCGACGCATAAGGGCGGAGAAAAGCTTCGCGCTGATTTAAACAAAAAAGTAGCTACAATGAAAAGCGAAATGGAGCGCCTCAAAAACACCGGTGCAAAGAAAGGCGGTGGCGGCTCTGCAATGTATGTCAAGAAGGAAGGTATCGGCCAAATAGTAATAGCGGGCCTTCCAAACAGCGGGAAAAGCTGGCTCTTAAATAGGCTTGTTGGAAGAGAGATGACTCCTGTCACTGATTATCCTTTTGCTACAAAGGAACCTGTTCCTGCGATGATGATTTACGACGGTGCGCAGATACAAATGGTGGAGTTGCCTGCATTGATAGAGGGTTCAGCTGATGGAAAAGCTCAAGGGAAAGAAATTATTAGCATGGTGAGAAACGCTGATGCAGTTGTTTTCACAATCACTTCGGATGAAGACAAAAAAATTCTTTCAGAAGAAATGAAAAAATCTTATATTTATCTTAATAGAACAAGGCCGCCGATATCGGTAAAAGTTTCAAGCTTTCCAGGCATTCAAATATCGGGAAAAGATCTTTTGAGTTTCCCTGCTGAGCAACTTGAAAACTATTTGAAGAATTCCGGGTTTTCAAATTCACAAGTGATAATTTCAGGGAAAATAAGTTCACTTGATGAAGTAGCGGAGGCGATGAACGAAACAATATGCTACAAAAAAGCGGTGTTTGTTTATACCAGAATGATTACTGATCACACGCTAGTTGACGTGAAGGATAGGCTCTTTTTGATCCTTGATTTAATTCTTGTTTTTACAAAAAGACCGGGCAAAGATCCTGATATGAACTCTCCCATGGCTCTTCCAAAAGGGGCAAAAGTAGAAGATCTCGCCCAATTGGTGCACAAGGATTTTGCGAAGAACTTGAAATTTGCAAGAGTTTGGGGTTCGACAAAATTTGAGGGGCAAAGAGTTGGCCCTGAATATGAACTAAAAAACAAGGACATTGTTGAAATCAACTGATTTTTGCAATTTTTCTTATTTATTTCTTTTTATCTGCAGTTCCCTTTAGATTCTGCTGTTCTTTCGTTTTCCTGATGAATAAGTATCCTGCTACAACAAGAACGATTACCCCTATTATTGCAAGTATGTTGTTGTTTGACTGTGTATAGTTCACTACAAAAGGCTTTTCAAAATAATGCGGCCCATTGGCGTCAATGAATCCATATGTGAGCATAATTTTCTGATCTCCTGTGACGCTTGTCGGGGCGAGAAGTTCAAACACCCTTTCAGCGCTATTATTGTCATTTAGCTGATCAACAAAAAGTGTTTGCGTTTTCTGTTCAAACCCATCAGGGGCGATAGTTTCTGCTCCAAGCATTAGTAGCGGTGATTTAGTGTAATTTGTTATCTTGAAGCTGACATTTACCTGCTCTCCTGCATCAGTGTGCTTCTTTTCAACGCCAGTCTTGACTGTCACGGGTATTTCTTTTCTAAGAATATATGTTCCTGAGGCGTTTGATAGGGGCTCCTTTGTTCCATAATAAGTGAAAATATTTGCCGATGTATTTTTTGTTGTTGCTCCCTTGATTTTTACCTTGATTTCTTTCTTTTCCTTTGCATCAAGCGTATCAATTGTTTTTGACATGAGCCTTTGATCGTCATTTTCAGGGAAAACTATTCCTTCTTCAGCTTCAAGTCTCATTATAAATCCTTTTTCAGCATTGGTTGAATCATTGTAGAATTCAATGACAATAAATCCCACCTCATCGGTTGAAAGGATTGTTTTTTCAGCGGTAACATTTGCTAGTACGTTGGCTGAAGCAAATGAGCATAGCATAATGAACATTAATGCGGCAAAAAGAATGTTAGTGCTTGATATCAAAGTTCTCTTCATATCCTTCATCTCCTGCTTTAGGTTTCTTTTTCACAATGAACTTTTCGTAAACGAACAATGCTGCCGTAGCTATAACTAATACTCCTATTGCGGTGAATATTAAATCATTTGGTAGGGCGGTCTCGGACGGCTTTATTCCTTTTTCTATGATATCTAAAACGTTCTTTTCCGCCTTTGATGCGAAACTTAGAGCTGGGTCATATTCAGTGTTTTTAAATCTTGTTTTTGCTTGGGTCCAATTTGTCTTTAGTGCAGTTACGGAGTCCTGATCCGACCAATAATCTATGTTGTCCTCTGAAAGGATAACTTCGGCGGCATCTGAAAGAGAATTGAATCTCTCATCGGCTTTTGTTATTTTTGTGTTTGTCCCATAGAGTGCAAGGGAAGCGTTGTTCCTGTTTATTCTTGTCTTTAAGTTTGCAACCATCGGTTCGACATTTGCGGCGGAGGAGAATATTGATTCTACCACGGTCTTTATCTGCTGGGTATTGCTTGCAAGGCTTGTTATCTTTCCTTGTTTATTTGGGAATTCAAAGTCAATGAACCAATGCTTGAAAATTGCTT
>ERZ1292640.112-Hain-H43-02um-R1-112-length-66188-cov-21_pt1 | contig 66188 bp, 42 predicted proteins | sample MGYA00564404_ERZ1292640 | MGnify/ENA primary metagenome ERZ1292640 (study PRJEB36523, sample SAMEA6512636) | groundwater metagenome | collected 2019-01-08 | study: AquaDiva: Metagenomics assemblies of 32 groundwater samples
GGGACGAACCTGACCGGTGTCACGGCGGTCACGATCGGCGGGGCGGCGGCGACGGTTACGGGCAACACGGCGACGACGGTTACGGTGACGACGCCGGCGGGAACGGCGGGTGCGCAGGACGTGGTGGTGACCACGTGCGGCGGGCCGGTGACGAGCGTGGGCGCGTTCACGTACACGGCGGCACCGACGATCACGACGCTGGGAACGACGTGCGGGCCGGTGGCGGGCGGGACGACCGGGGTGATCATCAACGGGACGAACCTCACGGCGGTCACGGCGGTCACGATTGGCGGCGCGGCGGCCACGGTGACGGGCAACACGGCGACGACGGTTACGGTTACGACGCCGGCGGGGACGGCGGGTGCGCAGGACGTGGTGGTGACCACGTGCGGCGGCGCCGTGACGAGCGTGGGCGCGTTCACGTACACGGCGGTGCCCACGATCACGACGCTGGGGACGACCGTCGGACCGCTGTCGGGATGGACGCCGATGCAGATCACGGGGACGAACCTGGCGAACGTGACCACGGTGACGGTCGGGGGCGCGGCGGCGACCATCACGGGCAACACGGCGACAACGGTGACAATCCTTACGCCGTCGGGTACCGCCGGGACCTGGGACGTGGTGGTGACCACGTGCGGTGGGGTGGCGACGGTGGTCAACGGATTCACGTATGACCCCGCGGCCAACAATCCGCCGGCGGTGTCCCTGGTTAGCCCGGTCGATGGGGGAACGTTCACGGCCCACACGACGGTTAGCCTGACGGCGAGCGCGTATGACAGCAACGGCACGATCAGCAAGGTGGAGTTCTACGAGGGCGGCATTCTGCTGGCGACGGACACGACGGCCCCGTACACGGCATCGTGGACCGCGGGGGAGCCGGGCACGTACGCGTTGATCGTGAAGGCCTACGATGACGTCGCCGCGGTCACGATCTCCCAGATTGCAGTCACGGTGACGCCGGCTCCGGTCGCGCCAGGGCTGGGGTTGAGGCGGTTCGCGGATCCGATCGTCGCGTACCCGAACCCGGTCGGGGGTGACGTCATGCACGTGGCGCTGAATCTCAAGGCGGACGCCGAGGTCGTGACCGTGATGGTGTACAACGCCGCGATGCAGCTCAGCTACGAGGGCGAGTGGCGGAACGTCACGCTGGCCGACGGCGGAGTCCGAATCACGGGCCTCCAGGACTGGGCGCCCGGGGTCTACCTCCTGCGCGCGCGCGCGACCCTCGTCGGCGGTGACGTTCAGGTTCTTCCCGTCCTGAAGGTGGTGGTCAAATGACGCTCCGGCTGCCGGTCGCCTTCCTGGCCCTTCTTGCCGCGTCCGGCGCGAGCGCGCTGACCGAAACGCGGTCGACGGTGCTCGGACCGGGAACGGTGCGGGGGGCATTCCTCTCCCGCGGCACGAGCCCGCGGGCCGGGGGCATGGGCGAGGCGTTCGCGGCGGTGGCGGACGACGTCAGCGCGGTGGGGTGGAACCCGGCCGGGCTGGGCCAGCTAGAGTCCTTCGGCGCGGTGGCGTCGTGGGACGGCGCGGGCCAGGGGCTGGGGCTGAGCCATCTCGCGGTGGCGGCGCCGGTCGGGCCCGGCACCCTCGGGGCGAGCCTGACTGCGATGACGTATGGGAGCTTCACGTCATATAACGATCTCGGCGACCGGCTTGGCAGCGAGGGCTTCATGGATCTCGGCGTGACCGCGGCTTGGGGCATGTCCGTGGGACGGCTGATGGGTCATCCCGCCTGGGGCGGCGTATCGGCCGAGTTCGTGCGCGACGCCGCGGGCGGCACGATGGCCGGGTTCGGAGCCGGTGCACTTCTCCCGCTCGGGCCCATTTTCCGGGTCGGGGCGTCGGTCCAGCATCTGGGTACGACGAGCGGCGGATTCTCGCTCCCGGGCCGGGCGCGTGTGGGGTTGGCAGCGAAGCTGGGCAACGGCCTGTTCGCCGGGGTCGAGGGCGCCTACGGCTTCCAGGACAAGCTCGGGACAATGGCGCTGGGGCTGGAGTGGTTGCCGGTCCGTCTCCTCGCCGTGCGCGCCGGCTACCGGCAGCCGTTCCGGACCCAGCGCCTCGAAGGGCTCACGGGGCTGACCGCGGGCGTGGGCGTGAAGTGGCGGTCGCTCGGCGTGGACTACGCCTTCCAGCCGTACGGCGACCTCGCGGTGAGCCACCGGGTGGGGCTGACCTGGACCGCCCCGGCGGCGGTTCCAGTGCAGTCGACTCCAGACGCCGGGAAGGAACCCGCCGTCGCCACTGAGCCGGCTCCGGCCGCTGCGCCCGCTACTCCCCGCTGATCAAGGACTGATTCGATCAGTTCATCAGCAACAGGCCGGGCCATGGGGTCCGGCCTGTTGCTGTTTGCGGGCTTATCGCACCTCGAAAGCGAAGAGGTGGGCGCGCTCGGCGCCCCAGGTCGTATCGAGGACCAGCCGGACCGATGAGGCGGTGATGCCGAGGGGGACCCGGACCAGCCGCTGGTAGCTCTCGGGGGCCGGGAAGGTCCGGACTGCTCCGGCGGTGTCACGGCACTCGATATGGAACGACTTTACGAGCGTTTCCGGCGGGCCCAGTGGCTCATCCGTGTGGCGCCGGAATGCGGGCATGTTCGCGCCCCGGCGCCGGCGGTTCCGGTTGAGGTCGCTGTCGAAGACGAGCCGGGCCTCGCGGACGGCGGCCGGTCTTGGGAACGCCAGCTCGACCCATCCGCCGGGTGCGCACGACCAGCCGTGGTCGCCGGCCTCGTCGGGCCGGTCCAGCCCGTCGCGCAGGGGCTCGGCATCGCCCTCGCTGGCCTTGAGTGTCGCGGTCCGCGTGAGCGCCGGGATCTCGCGGAGCCGCCACGGAAGCCAGCAGTCGTCTTCCATGAGCGCGGCCTGGAGTTCGGCCAGCCGGTTGGCGTGGACGCCCCGTGGGTCGAGTCCGTCCCGGACCGCGATCGCGGCCGCGGTCCCCACGGCCTGCCCCATGAGCGAGGTCGTGCCCATGACGCGCGTGGCGCTCATGGCCGCGTGCGTGGCCGAGATGTTCCGGCCCGCGCAGAACAGGTTCCCGATGTTGCGGGAATAGAGGCTGCGGTAGGGGATCCCGAACGGGCTCGGGGCGGGATGGAAGATCGTGCCCTCGCCCGGATGGTGGAACCCGGCGGGGAAGTGGTCGTCCATGGTCCAGCCGCCGTAGGCGATGAGATCCGGGAACCGTCCTTCCGCTTCCACGTCGTGCTGGGTGAGGACGTGGTCGCCCACGTACCGGCGGCTCTCGCGCTTGCCCGGCAGGAACCCGACCCAGTCCAGGACCCAGTTCGCGGCCCCGTGATCGCCCCGGTTCTTGACGTGGTCCCAGATGCCGAACGCGATCCGGAGCAGCTCCTCGCGGTTCTTCTCGGCGTCGTGGAGGACGTCGCCCTCGCCGCCGACCTCCATCCACCACCAGTTCGTGCCGGCGACGTCGTGGTCGCGGCCGTGGAGGTCCGCGTCGGTCTGGTAGACGTTCGCCCACGACGGCGGGGTGAAGGGCTGGGGCTGGCCGGTCTCGCGCGCCTGCAGGAGGCAGGTCATGCCCATCGTCTTCGCGTCCGCGACCTCGGGGGCGATCGGCTCGCCGAACTCGGCGCGCGCCTCCCGCCCGATCCGGAACTCGGCGCCCGAGAGCGGGGCCAGGATCGCGTCGCCGGAGCAGTCGGCGAAGAGCCCGGCCTCGACCGTGTGCCAGGTTTCGGTCGTCGTCTGCCAGCCGCGCACGGACCGGATTCGTTTCCATTCCATGGCGGCTTCATTCATGGAGCAATTGAGCAGGAGCGTGATCCCGGGCTGGTACTGGGCCGCGCCGTAGAGGACGGAGTCCCAGATCGACCACGACGGCTCGGGATTGCGGTGGAAGTTCTCGAGGATGAGCTCTTCCAGGATCCCGGTCTCGCGCCGGTTCGGTCCGTGCGCGCCCGAGATCTCCATCCGGACCTCGGAGGAGGCGTTCCCGCCAAGGACGGGCCGGTCGTGGACGAGCACGACCCTGGCCCCGCGTCGCGCGGCCGCGAGCGCCGCGATCAGCCCCGCCATTCCGCCGCCGACGATGCAGAGGTCCGTCCGGTGCGCCTGGCTCCGCATGCCCCTCATCCTACGCCCCCCGTGGCTGAGGGATACCCAGCTTCTTCCCGCTCTGCGTCGCTTGACAGGACCTGGCAGGCGTGGCAGATTGAAGATGTGATCTTCCAAACGCCATAGTGGACTCCCCCCCGATGATCCGCCGGGCCCTCGCCGGGGCGCTCCGCCGCGCGGCCTCGGGCTTCCGCGTCGTGAGCGTGACCGGTCCCCGCCAGTCGGGAAAGACCACGCTGGTCAGGCAGGTGTTCCCGCGGCATGCCTATGTGTCGCTCGAGGTTCCGGACGACCGTCGACAGGCGCTCGACGACCCGCGCGGGTTCCTGGCGCGGTTCCCGGGGCCGGTCATCCTGGATGAGGCCCAGCGGGCCCCCGACCTGTTCTCCTACATCCAGACCATCGTGGACGAGCATCCGCGGCCCGGCCGCTTCGTGCTCACGGGTTCGAGCAACTTCCTGCTGATGCGCACGATCACCCAGTCCCTCGCCGGACGGTGCGCCGTCCTGCATCTGCATCCGTTCTCGCGCGCGGAGCTGGAGGGACGGGCGGCCCTGGACCTCCTGACGCTGGGTCGATCCCCCGTCCGCGACGCCCGCAAGCCGCGGGCCGCGCTCGACGAGGTCCTGTTCCGGGGCGGCTACCCGCCCGTCCAGGGCCGCCGGATCGAGCCGCGGCGATGGTTCCAGTCCTACGTGGAGACCTATGTGGAGCGGGATGTGCGCCAGCTCCTGCGGGTGGGCGACCTGGACACCTTCGAGCGCTTCCTCCGGCTTGCGGCCGCGCGCTCGGGCCAGCTCCTCAACCTGTCCTCGCTGGCCGCGGATGCGGGCATCACGCATCCGACGGCCCGGGCCTGGATCTCGATCCTCCAGACGAGCTTCCTCGTGCTCCTGATGCGGCCGTACTTCCGGAACGTCGGGAAGCGCATGACCAAGTCGCCGAAGCTGTACTGGCTGGACTCGGGGCTCCTCTGCTATCTCCTCGGGATCCGCTCGCCGGCGGAGATCGCGGGCCATCCCCTGCGCGGCGCGATCTTCGAATCCTTCGTGGTATCGGAACTCGTGAAAGCCTTCACGCACCGGGGGGAGATCGCCCCGTTGGCCTTCTGGCGTGACCGGACCGGGAAGGAGATCGACGTGCTGGTCGAGTCGGCCCGCGAGCCCGTCACGATCGAAATCAAGGCCGGAAGGACGATGGCGGCCGATGCGCTGGCCAACCTCCAGTATTGGCGGTCGATGCGCGGGGAAGCGGCTGGACGTGCCGCCCTCATTTACGGCGGGGATCGGGGCTTCGTGCACCTCGGCGTCACCGTTCTGCCCTGGTGGCGGATCTGATGCGCGGCTGCATCGAACGCGCGGCTGACTGCCGCGCCCGCCCATGCGTGCCTGAGAATCTGAAAATCCAGAGCGCGTCCCTGCCTCTGCTGCCTCTGCGGGATGCCGTCGTCGCCCTGATCGCCCGGGTCGCCAAGTCGCTGAAGTAGCCGCCCGGGAAGATCGTTCCCGGGGGGCCAAGCGTCACAGGCTCCCTGCACCACGGTCATGGAATAACGCTCCGTAAAGGCGCGCGGCGTGACGGCCAGTATTGTGCTGACTGGGCCAAGGCCCTACAATGCCTATCTATGGGTAGGGGAGCTTTGTTGCACATCTCGCACGCCCTGCTGGGCCTGTGCCTGCTCGTGGCGCCCGGCTGGGTCGTGGCCGCGGATCCTGTCTGGTCGGCGCTGGCCGCGATGCCGACGGGCCGGAGCATCTTCGGGGCGGCCGTGCTGGGCGGGACGCCCTATGTCGTGGGTGGCACCACGACCGGATCGAATGCGATCACGACCGTCGAGGCCTACGTCCCCGAAGCCAACATCTGGCTGACGAAGGTCAGCATGACCACGGGCCGGAACAACCACGCCGTTGTGGCGGTGGGATCGACGCTCTACGCCATCGGCGGCTGGAACATCAGCAACCTTTCCTCGATGGAAGCCTACGATCCGGTGACGACCGCGTGGGCTTCGAAGGCCAGCATGGGCCAGGCCCGGACTTACTTCGCCGCGGCCGCCATTGGCGGCACGATCTATGTCATGGGCGGATGGCAGGGCGGGTACACGTACCTGAACACCCTCGAGGCCTATGACCGAAACACGAACACGTGGACGACAAAGGCGCCCATGCCCGTGCCCCGGGGGGGGCATGCGGCCGTGGCCATCGGCGGCACGATCTACGTGATGGGCGGGCACTGCCAGGATGCCGTCTCGGGCACCACGTACTCCAGCGTCATTGCCTACGATCCGGCGACAAACACGTGGACGTCGAAGGCGGACATGCCCACCCGGCGCGACACGTTCCAGGCGGCCCGCGTGGGGGCCTTGATCGTCGCGGTCGGGGGCAGCACCCCAACCAGCACGGCGACCGCGCTGGTTGAAGCCTACGACCCCGCGACCGACACATGGGTGACCATGACGGACATGCCCACGGCGCGGAACTACCCCGCCGTGGCCGTGATTGGCGCCACGCTGTACGTGGTCGGGGGCTACCAGAACATGCAGACGGCGGAGGCCGGGTGTCTGACGGCAGTCTCGATTGCGCCCAACACGGCGCCGGGGGCGCCGTCGGCCGTGAGCGGGCCGGGGAACGGGAAGAAGAACTACAGCTACACGTACACGGTGGCGGCGACCGATCCGGACGGGGATCAGGTGAAATACGGCTGGGACTGGGACGGGGACGGGACGGCGGACGAGTGGTCGGCGCTGGGCACTAGCGGGACGCCAGACGTGCGGAGCCATAGCTGGTCGTCAGCCGGGACTAACAACGTCAAGGTAAAGACGCAGGACGCGAACGCTGCCGAGTCCGGCTGGTCCACGGCCCGGAGCGTCGTGGTCGCGAACGGCGGTCCGGACATCTCGTGGACGGCCGCCGCATCAATGCCGGGCACGCGGTCTTCGCCGGCCGTTGCGGTGGTGAACGGCCTCGTGTACTGCGCGGGGGGCGGTGACGGGGGCTATTTAGCGACGATGGTGGTCCTCGATCCGGGCACCGATTCTTGGACAACGAAAGCGAGCATGCCGACGGCTCGGGTCGCGCCGATGGGGGCGGCGGTGGGGAGCACGGTCTTCGTGATCGGGGGCTACGTCGGTGGGAATACCTACATCGGGACGGTCGAAGCCTACAACACGGTGACTAACACATGGACGACGCGGACCAGTCTACCCTACGCGAGCGCCTGGGGTGGAGCCGTCGCCATGAACGGATTGATCTATGTCGTCGGGGGGCAGAACTTTCCCGCCGGTGCCCATGCAACGGTGTCGGCGTACGATCCGGTGGCGGATAGCTGGTCTACGAAGGCGAGCCTGCCGACCGCGATCTCGGCCCACGCCGTGGTGGCCGTGGGGGCCACGATCTACTCCATTGGGGGATCCGGCCTGGCTACTGTCCATGCATATGACCCTACGACGAATACATGGGTGACGAAAGCGCCCTTGTCGCGGGGACTTAATGACGCGACAGCCGTCGTCGTGGGCGGGACGATCTACGTGTGTGGCGGCGATGATGGTGTTTCGGCGACCACGCTGGTGGAGGCGTACGATACGGCGACCAACACATGGACGATGATGGCAAGTCTGCCGACGGCGCGGACAAATGCAGGAGGCGCGGTGATCGGCGACTCGATTTACGTCATCGGTGGGGGGAACGTGACGATCCTCTCGACGGTGGTGTCCGGTCTCGTCTACGGCGCGGCGGGGGGGAACACGGCGCCGGGGGCGCCGTCGGCGGTGAGCGGGCCGGGGCACGGGAAGAAGAACTACAGCTACACGTACACGGTGGCGGCGACCGATCCGGACGGGGATCAGGTGAAATACGGCTGGGACTGGGACGGGGACGGGACGGCGGACGAGTGGTCGGCGCTGGGCACTAGCGGGACGCCAGACGTGCGGAGCCATAGCTGGTCGTCAGCCGGGACTAACAACGTCAAGGTGAAGACCGAGGACGCGAATGGCGCCCAGTCCGGCTGGTCGACGGCGCGGAGCGTGGTCGTAACGAACGGGGGCGGCGACATCTCGTGGACGTCCGCCGCGCCGATGCCGACGCCGCGGCAGGGACCGATGGCTGGCGCGGTGGGCAACATGATCTATGTGTTCGGAGGCAACCTGAACTCAGCAAGCACCACCCAGAGCTTGGTGGAGGCGTACGACGCGGGGACGGACACTTGGACCACCAAGGCGAACATGTCGGTTGTGAGAATACAGGCGGGGGTCGCCGTGCTTGGGGGCACGGTGTACGCCATCAGTGGTGGAGGGCCTAGTGATGGGGTGCCCGTGGCCTCCGTTGAAGCATACGACCCTACCACGAACACGTGGACCGCGAGAGCCAACGTGAACACGGGGCGGCTCGCCCCTGCGGCGGCGGCGGTCGGCGGAACGATCTACCTGTGTGGCGGGATCATCGGCGGCGGTGTCATCTTCGCGCCTGTGGAGGCCTATGATCCGGCCACGAATACCTGGGTGACGAAGACCGCGATGCCCACGCCGCGGTATGGACTGGCGGCCGTGGTGGTCTGCGGCACGGTCTACACAATCGGCGGATGGAACAGCTACCCAGGGCCGGGTGCCGTGAGCGGAGCCGTTGAGGCCTACTATCCCGCCACGAACACCTGGGTGACGAAGGCCAGCATGCCGACGGTTCGGGCAAACATGGCCGCCACGGCAGTGGTGGGGGGTACCATCTACGTCTGCAGCGGAGGCAACGATTCGGGAAATGTCGCGACCGTGGAGGCCTACGACACGGCGACGAACACATGGACGACCATGGCGCCGATCACGGTTGCACGGAACGCCGCGGCGGGGGTTGCGGTGGGCGACTCGCTCTTCGTGTTCGGCGGCAACAGCGGAGGGCTGACGGCATCGGTTGAGGCCGGGTTGACGTTTGGCGCGGCCGGGAACACGGCGCCGGGGGCGCCGTCGGCAGTGAGCGGGCCGGGGAATGGGAAGAAGAACTACAGCTACACGTACACGGTGTCGGCGACGGATCCGGACGGGGACCAGGTCAAATACGGCTGGGATTGGGATGGGAATGGGACGGTGGACGAGTGGTCGGTAATGGGAGCGAGTGGGACGCCAGACGTGCGGAGCCATAGCTGGGCGTCGGCCTCGACCAACAACGTCAAGGTGAAGACCGAGGACGCGAATGGCGCTCAGTCCGGCTGGTCCACGGCGCGGACCGTCGTGATCACGAACGGCGGAAGCGACATCTCGTGGACGGCGGGGCCCACTTTGTCAGGGTCGCGGAACGGCGCTGCCGTCGCTGTGGTTAACGGGCTTGTATACAGCGTGGGAGGTCATGACGGGATCTCCTACCTGTCGACGGTGGAGGTCCTTGATCCAGGCACCGACACATGGACGGCGAAAGCGAGCCTGTCCGCAGGTCGAGCCTCGATGGGTGTCGCAGTCGTGGGGGCCACGATCTTCGTCATCGGCGGGTATTCGGGAGCGTCTCTGGTGACCGTGGAGGCGTACAACACGGCTACGAACACGTGGACGTCGCGGGCGAACCTGCCGGCCCCGCGCTATCAAACCGGTGCTGCCACCGTGAATGGCCTAGTCTATGCCATAGGTGGACAGGATGGGGCCTCGGGTTATCCGACGGTATTTGCCTACGATCCGGTGGCCGATAGTTGGTCCACGAAGGCGAATATGCCGACGGCGCGCTCTGAACCCCACGTCGCCGCGGTGGGCGGCACGATCTACGCGATTGCTGGCGACGGCTTGGCCGTGGTCGAGGCCTACGATACGGCGACGAACTCGTGGACAACGAAGGCGAACTTGCCGGGGGGGGGCCGGTTCTCTCCGACTGCAGTTGCCGTGGGCGGGACGATCTTCGTGTGCGGTGGCAGCGATGGCGTGACGGCCACAGGGACGGTGGACTCGTACGACACGGCGACCAACACGTGGACGGTGATGGCAACCATGCCGATGGCGCGGGCACTGGCGGGAGGCGCAGTGGTCGGGGACTTGATCTACCTCGTCGGGGGTTGGGACGTGACCACTCTCTCGACGGTGGAGTCCGGTCTCGTATTCGGCGCGCCCGCTGGCGCGCCGACGACCCCTGCCGCGCACCTGACGGGTACCGTCGCGGTCACGCCGGAGGCGCCGGTGGTCCGGGCGCCGGTGACGGTCCGGTTCAATGTCAGAAATGACGGCACCGGAGACGCCACGGGGGTCACGGCCGCCCTGACGTTCACCGCGGGGACATGCCCGGTCACCGGGCCGTCGCCGGCGGGGCCGGTGACGATCGCGGCGGGTGCGACGCAGGAGTTCACCTGGACCTTCACCCCGACGGGCGGGGCCGTGGCGTTCACGGTTGCGGCCGTGGGGACGGACGCCCTGACGGCGCTGGCGGTCTCGGGCAGTGCCACGCAATCCGTGACCATCAAGACTGAGGCGAAGGACAAGGTCCTCAAGGGCAAAATCCTCGTGGCGCCCAACGTCCTGGACCTCTCGACTCCGGGGAGCAGCCTCACCTTCGCCATGAAGGGGGATCCCGGCGTGGAGGTCGAGGTCATGATCTTCTCCCTCCACGGAGCGTACGTGGGCTCCCTCAAGGGGACGGCCGGCGCCGATGGGGTCACCGCGGTCACGCTCGCGGGGGGCCGGGTCGAGGGCAAGGTCCTGGCCACGGGCGTCTACTGGGCGCTGGTCAAGGGCGGAGGCGTCACCGATAAGCGTCAGTTCGCGGTTGTGGCGCGCAAGGGGGGCAAGTAGATGCGGCGGATCGGTCGGCTCGCGGCCCTCGTCATGGCGCCGTCCGTCGCCCTGTCCGCCGCTACGGGGGCGGGATTCCTGAACGTGCCGCTGAGCGCCCAGCAGGTGGGGATGGGCGAGGTCAGCGTTGGGGGCGGGGACGTGTCGCGGGCGTGGAGCAATCCGTCACTGTTGTCCGCGCAGTCGACGCGGGGCGAGATCGGCCTGAGCGGGGGCTCGTACTTCGACGGCGGGCATTCGGGGATGGGCGCGTGCGCGGGCTGGCTACTGGGGTCCCGGTGGTCGGTGGGGCTGGGCTTCTCGTCGGAGTCCGTGTCGTTCTCCGAGGTGGATGCCTTCGGGGATCCCGTGGGGACCTCGGTCGCGCAGAGCCAGATGGCCATCGTGGCCATGGGCGCCGTGCGCACGGGACCGGCCAGTATCGGGATCGCGGTCAAGAGCATCTCCGACACGACCGCCAAGAACAGCGCGTCGGCCGTGGGCGCGGATGCCGGCGTCTCGGTGGAGCTGGACGGGTTCCTGGCGGGCGCCGCGGTGCGCAACCTGGGGGCGGGATTGCGGACGGCGACGGCCGGCGCCGAGGGCGGCGAGAGTCTGCCGATGGAGGTGCGCGGCGGCGTTGCGTACCGGATCGCGCCGATGGGCCTGCTGGCGGGCGTCGAATACGCCACTGCGGACACCGTCGGCAGGATCGGCTTGGGGGCCGAGTGGTGGATCAACAAGATGTTCGCCGTCCGGGCGGGAGTGGCCGGGCTGGGCGCCGTCAACGGACAGCGCATCACGGCGGGGCTGTCGGCGCGGCTCGCCGGGATCGGCGTCGACTATGCCGCGGCGACGCACGTGCTGGGGCTGACGCACCAGGTCGGGGTCAGCTACGGCTTCGGCGGGCCGGCGCCGGTGCCCGTGGTGACGGCGGCGGAGGCTCCCGTCGAGGAGGAGGTGGCGGCGACACCGGAGCCGGCCCCGGTGCCCGTGCCCGTGGTAGCGGCCGCGCCGGTGCCCGCGAAGCGGACCTCGGGCCTGTTGAACATGGCCGTCTCCGAGCTGATCTCGCAGGGCGTCTCGGCCAGTGACTCGGCCGTCATCTCCGACATGCTCCGCGCCGAACTCGTCAAGACGAAGAGGTTCAACATCATCGAGAAGGCGAACATGGACAAGATCCTGGCCGAGCAGGCGTTCCAGCAGTCCGGTTGCACTTCGGAGGAATGCGCGGTCAAGCTGGGCAAACTGCTCAACGTGCACCGCATGATCGTGGGCTCGTTCGGCAAGCTCATGGACAAGTACTTCGTCAGCCTGCGCGTGGTGAACGTCGAGACCGGGGCCGTCTTGTTCGCGGATTCCGCCAAGGGGCGCACGGTCGAGGACATCGAGACGGGCATCCAGCAGCTCGCCCGCAAGATCGGCAAAGAGGTCAGATAGCGGCCGACCGGCTCCGCTACGGCTTCTGGCGCTTGGCCAGCGCCTCCCGCGACGCCTGCACCAGCGCCGCCACTTCCCGCCGGGGCTCCGACCAGAACTCCTTCCGGTCCGACGGGACCTCGGCGAGCGCGTTCTCGGCGGCGTCGAGGTCCCGCGCCGAGGCGGCCCGCTGGCCGGCCTTCAGGCTCCGGACGGCGCGCTCCCGCAGGGCCCAGGCGAGGTTCACGCGGTTGGGGGAATCGGCGTCGTAAACCTCGATCGACCGGGTGATGACGGCGATGGCCTCGTCGAGGGCGCCCTCGTAGATGATCGCGGCGCCGTAGGAGGGCAGGTTGACGCAGTCGTACATGCCGGCCCGGACGGACGGCCGGAAGGCGGCGGCGGCCCTCGGCCAGTCCTCCATGGCGTAGTACACGAGCCCGAGCTGGTTCTGGATATAGAAGGTGCCGGGCACGACGGCGAGAATCCGCTCGAACGCCCGGATCGAGTCGCGGTCCTTCCGCGAGTCGCGCAGGATCCGGGCCTCCCGGATCGCGGTCTCGGCGCCCGGCAGGAACCAGGGTGTGGCCGGGGCTGGATCGAGCGGCCGGTCCCGGAGGCCGAAGAGGCAGATCCCGCCGCCGCGGCCGTCCACCCGGTCCGGCGCGCGGCGGATCTCGAGATGACGGCGGCAGAAATCCCACCACAACCTCAGCATCCGGTCGTTCCACGGGAACGACGCGGCGAAGTCGCTGGCCCGCTCGACGCTGACGAAGTTGTACCAGATGGTCGTAACCCCGAGCTGGCGGACCCGCCGAGCCAGTTCGGGCCCGTTCCGCGAGGTCCGCGCCAGCCGCCAGACGAGCGGTGTCTCGCCCAGGAACCCGTTGTAGAGGACGCGGCCCGGTAAACGATATGTCCGCTCCTCGCCGATCGATAGCAGGCGCCTCGTCCGTAGGAGGGCGGGGGAACGCAGGGCGGCGTCGTAGGTCGTGAGGTCCGCCGCGCGGACCGCGGCGACGGGGAGGCCCGCGTCGGCCCAGGGTCCCGTGCGGGCGGCCGGGGACCGCCAGATCGAGACCAGGGCGATGAACGCGACGAGGGCAGCGGCGGTCCGGGAGGCGCGGCCTGCAAGGCGGTCGATCGCGGGGGGCACGAGGACGGCGGCGAGCCACGCCGACGGCGCGACGAACCGGGCCATGTGACCCGCGCCGAGCGTGACGAGCGAGCCCGCGGCGATGACGGCGGCGGCGCGGACCCGGCCGGCGGCCGCGAGGAGGACGAGCCCGAGCGCGGGCAGGGGGAAATCGCGCCACCACGCGGTCAGCCACGCGCGCAGGAGCTCGCGCGGCCGGAAGGTCTCGGGGGCCCAGACGCCCATCGCCCGGACGGCGTCGTCGTTCGCCGCGCCCCACCCGGCGTCGGGGAAGAGCCGCCACAGGAGCGGGTGGACGGGGTTTCCGGTGGCCAGCCAGGCTTTGACGAGCCACGGCGCGATCGGGAGCAGGGCGACGGCCAGGCACGCCGGCATCGAGCGCCTCCGATTCGAGGGGCTCATGAGGAGGAGCCAGAGCGCGACGAGCGGCGCGTTCGTGAGCTTGACCGCGACGGCGGCGCCGAGGAGCACGGCGGCCGTCAACGAGCCGGCCTCCAGCCAGAGGACGCCGCCCGCGACGAGGCAGGCGGCGCCCGCGAGATCGTTCTTGGTAACGGTCGACAGCCCCAGGAGGGCGGGAGAGGACAGCGCGAGCAGTCCGCCCAACCATCCGACGTTCCGGTCGCCGCGGAACCGGCCCGCCACGACCGCGGTCGCCGCCGCGGCGGCGCCGAGCAGGAGGGCGCGGGCGAGCCGGTCCTCGCCGAGCACGAGCGGGAGCGCGTGCGCGAGGTCGAACGGGAGCGAGAGCTGGAAGGTCCAGGGCACTTCGGTCAGCGGCATGCGGTGAAGGCCAAGACATGTCCACGGGAACCCGAGGTGATACGCCAGCGTGTCCTGGTCGACGCCCGGGCACAGGAACCAGGGCACGGCCGGGAGGGCGCCCAGCCCGAGGGCCGCGAGGGCGAGGCGCGGGAACCGGGAGGCCTCCGCCACGGCCCCGGCCATCGGCGACGCGATGATCCCGCGGGGCCGGCCGGCGAGGGCCACGACGGGAAGGGCCGCGAGGACGAGTACGGGCACGAATAGGCCCGTCAGCGCCAGACCCAGCAAGCTGGTCCCGAAGGCGATCAGCCCGAGGAGGCCGGTCACGCCCCACCGGTCCAGCGCGCTCACGGGCCGGTGCCGCAGCCACGTGGCGGGCGAGGCTCCGGCGCGGGCGAGGAGCTCCCAGAGGACGGCGGCGGCCGCGGTCAACCCGAGCGCGGTGGTGGCGGCGTGCAGGGTCATGGTCTCCCAGCATGATAGGGGAAGGGGGATGAGACACGGTAACGCGCGATAGCGCCCGCCTTCGCCAGACGTTGCCGCCGATGCGGCGGTAGAATATCACCCACGATGAACAGATACCTTGCCGGCCTTGCCATGGCGCTCACCCTCGTTTCGGGCGCGACTTTCGCGGCCGCTCCGGCCGATGGCCCGGCCGACCCGCTTGGGCTCGATGCCGGCGCCGCGAAGGACGAGGCGGCATTTCTGGCCTGGGTCAAGGACCCCCGCACCGCGCCCATGCATCCGCTGGCCAAGCTCAAACTGGTCGTGCAGAAGGACGAGAAGAACCGGGCGGACTATTTCGCGTTCCTGCTGAACCAGGCGGGGATCAAGGGCGCCGGGGCGAAGGCCTTCAAGGCAATGGCCGAGACCATCTACGTCCGGAGCCCCTTCTTCGACTCGCCGCCGGCGACGCGCGAGCTCCAGCAGAAGGACGCGCGGCTGGCGTTGAAGCTCGAGAAGCAGGGCCGGGAGTTCTTCAAGCTCGTGCCCCGCGAGGCCCGGGTCCGCGTCTACACTATCGGCGAGAAGTTCGAGGTCGCGCGGTTGGCGATGCTCAACCTCGTCACGATGGCCCAGTCCGAGATCACGGACGCCTGGATCGACCAGGAACGCGCGGACGAGACCCGGAACGAGGCCGGTTATTTCTACGGGCTCTGCAAGGGCGCGAGCGCCGCGACCGTGCACGCCGTCACCGAGGACTTCAAGCTGACCGTGACTTTCATGCTCACGTTCGCGGGGCCGCCCTCCTACCTCAGCAAGGTGGAGAAGAACAAGGTCAGGGCCAAGCGTAGAGCGGATCGCGCCAAGCTCCTGAAGAGCCTCACGCCGATCAGCTTCTAGAGATGGCCGGCACCGCGGACTATCGCGCGACCCTGCACCTGCCCCACACGGGGTTCCCCATGAAGGCGGACCTCGTGAAGCGCGAGCCGGGCATGATCGAGGGCTGGGACCGGATGCAGCTCTACTCGGCCATGCGGGCCGCCCGGGCGGGGGCCCAGAAGTTCGTCCTGCACGACGGCCCGCCGTTCTCGAACGGCCACTCGCACATGGGCCACCTGCTCAACAACGTCCTCAAGGACGCGATCGTCCGGTACAAGTTCCTGCGCGGGTTCGACGTGCCGTTCGTGCCCGGCTGGGACAACCACGGCATGGCCATCGAGAACAGCTACCTCAAGACGTCGGGGATCCGGCCGGCGGACGTGGACCCGCTGGAACTCCGGCGGGCGTGCGCCGAATACGCGATGAAGTGGGTCAAGGTCCAGCGGGAGCAGCGGAAGCGCACCGGGGCGCTCGGCGACTGGGAGCGGCCGTACCTGACGATGGACAAGTCGCTCGAGGCCGCCGAGATCGAGGCGGTCGGGAAGCTCATCCGCGGCGGGTACATCTTCCGGGGCAAGAAGCCCGTCTACTGGTGCGCGACCTGCGAGACCGCGCTGGCCGAGAACTCGGTCGAGTACGGCCCCCATGTCGCGCCGTCGGTCTACGTCCGGTTCCGGGTGAAGGAGTGGCCGGCGTCGTTCCCGGCGGCCGCGCGCCCGGCCGGGGCGAAACCGGTCAGCGTCGTGGTCTGGACGACGATGCCCTGGACCCTGCCCGCCAACGTCGCGGTCGCGTTCAACCCGGAGTTCACGTACGACCTCGTGGAGACGGAGGATGAAATCCTGGTGATGTCGCACGACCTGGCGGCGGGTGCGCTGGCGGTTTCGGGGCTGAAGGCCGTCAAGTCCGCGACCTCGGTCCCGGGCCGCTCGCTCGAGGGGCTCGTCTGCGACCATCCGTTCATCAACCGGACCTCGGTGGGCGTCCTCGCCGACTACGTGACCCTCGAGGCCGGGTCGGGCGTCGTGCACCTCGCCCCGGGCCACGGGAACGAGGACTACCGCACCGCCGTCGAGTACCGCCTTCCGATCCTGGCGCCCGTGGACAGCCGCGGCCGGTTCACGGACGAGTTCCCGGAGTTCCAGGGACAGAAGGTCTTCGAGGCGAATCCCGGGATCATTACGCTCCTCAAGGAGAGGGGCGCCCTCGTCCACGAAGGCGCCTTGGAGCACTCGTACCCGTTCTGCTGGCGCTGCAAGAAGCCGGTCATCTTCCGCGCGACCGAGCAGTGGTTCATCTCGCTGGAACATGCGGGTCTTCGCACCCGGGCGGTCGAGGCCGCGCGCGCGGTGGCCTGGACGCCGGCATCGGGGGCGGTCCGGATGGCGAACATGATCGACCTCCGGCCCGACTGGTGCATCTCGCGGCAACGGTCCTGGGGCGTGCCCATCCCCGTCTTCTACTGCTGCGCCTGCGGGGAGCTGCTTGCGACCGACGAGAGCCTGGCGGCCGTCCGGGACTGGGTCGCGCAGGAGGGGGCCGACGTGTGGTGGATCCGGGAGGCCGACATCCTCCTGCCGGCGGGGACGCGGTGCACGGCGTGCGGCGGGAGATCCTTCCGGAAGGAGATGGACACGCTCGACCCGTGGTTCGATTCGGGGTGCACGCACACGTCGGTCGTCCGGGCGAACCCCGACCTCCACTTCCCGGCCGACCTCTACATCGAGGCGACCGACCAGTTCCGCGGCTGGTTCCAGAGCTCGCTCCTGACCTCCGTGGCCCTCCACGGGGCCGCGCCGTTCAAGGCCGTCGTCGTCCACGGCTGGGTCCTGGATCCCAAGGGCGACAAGATGTCGAAATCGGTCGGCAACGTGGTCTCGCTCGAGGACGCGGTGAACCGCTGGGGCGCCGACGTCATGCGCGTCTGGGGGCTCTCGGAACACTACCACGACGACATGCGGGTCGAGGCCGAGGCCATGGAACGCATGGTCGAGGCCTACCGGAAGATGCGTAACACGCTCCGGTACCTGCTGAGCAATCTCGGCGACTGGACGGGGGAGGCTCCGCCGGAAACCGCGTTCCGCGAGGTGGACCGGTGGATGCGCGTGCGGCTCAGCAACACGGTCCGCGAGACGACCGGGCACATGGACCGGTACGCGTTCCACCAGGCGTTCGGGGCGCTCTACCGGTTCTGCGTCGTGGACCTCTCCGCCTTCTACCTCGACCTGCTCAAGGACCGGCTCTACGCCTCGGCGGCCGGGGATCCCGCCCGCCGTGCGGCGCAGGCGGTCCTGGCCGAGACGCTCTCGGCGCTCGTCCGCATGCTCACGCCGTTCGTGCCCTTCACGACGGAGGAAGCCTGGACGCACCTGCCAGTGCCCCTGCAGGCGGGGGCCGCCGCGGCCCAGCTCACCAAGTGGCCGGAGCCGGCCGCGGTTCCCGGCGAGGCCGGCATTGCGGCCCGGTGGGAGTCGTTCATGCGGCTGCGGGAGCACGTGCTCAAGGCGCTGGAGGCCGCCAAAGCCGCGGGCGCGATCGCGAAACCGCTGGAGTCGCGCGTGCGGCTCGAGGTCGCGGGGCCGTGGAAGGACCTGGTGACATCCCTGGAGCCCGGGCTCGCGGAACTGCTCATCGTCTCCCAGGTCGAGGTGGCGGACCTGGCGGCCGGCGCGACCCCCCAGGTCGCGGGCGCGGACGGCAAGCTCAGCGTGTCGGTCATGAAGCCCGAGGGTGCGAAGTGCGGCCGGTGCTGGCTCGTCAAGCCCGAGGTGGGCACCCTCGTGCCCGCGGACCTCTGCGGGCGGTGCGAGTCGGTGATCAAGGGGGGGGCGGCATGACGGAACCCGAGTCCAAGCCGACAGAGCCGGCGGCCCCGGTGACGCCTTCCGAACAGCTCAAGCTGAACGAGAAGGTGCTCCAGAATCTCCACGACGCCGTCGTCAACCTCTCGCTCCGGCTCGAGCAGACGAATCTCGCCGAGTTCGTGGACGTGACGGGCAAGCCGTTGAAACTGATCCGGAACAACCTCATCGCCGGGGTCGCCCGGGGCGTCGGCATGTTCCTGGGCGCCGGGATGATGGGGGCGATCACGCTGGCCCTGATCTCGTGGGTCGTCTACCACGTTATCGACCAGCTCAACTGGATTCCCGTGATCGGCCAGTTCACGCACGGGGTCGGCGATCTCGTGAAGCAGTTCCTCGAACAGCACCCGGCGAAGAAGTGACCATGGCGTGGCGGCTGACCCCGGTCGCGGCCTGGGCCCTCGCCGTCGTCGTGATCGACCTCCTGACCAAGCGGCTCATCGAGCAGTCCTTCCGGCTCGGCGAGTGCACGACCATCGTGGACTGGGCGGTGTCGTTCAAGATCTGCTACATCCGGAATCCCGGCGTCGCGTTCGGCCTGCTGGCGGACCTGGCGTGGCGCTGGCGGCTCCCGTTCTTCCTCGCGACGGCGGCCGCGGCGGGCTGGATCCTCTGGGAGGTGTTCAAGGAGGCGGGCCACCTCGTGCTCGGCCGGCTGTCCCTCGGGCTCATCGTCGGCGGCGCGGTGGGGAACTTCGTCGACCGGGTCCGGTACGGCGAGGTCGTGGACTTCCTCGACTTCTGGTTCGGGCGGTGGCACTTCCCGACCTTCAACGTCGCGGACTCCGGGATCACGGTCGGCACGGGCCTCCTTCTGATCGCCCTTTGGAAAGTGAAAGCCCTGTAGCCGTGCACCCGGTAGTCGTCACCGTCTTCGGCATCCAGATCTTCGCCTACGGGTTCATGGTCGCGCTCTCGTTCCTGGCCGGGCTCTGGGTGTGCGCCCGCCGGGCGGTCCGGTACGGTTCCACGCCCGACGCGATCTACGACAGCGCCGTGCCCGTCCTGGCCGCGGGGCTCGTGGGCGCCAAGCTCACGTACTTCGTCACGAACGGCGCCGGGCCGGTGATGAGCCTCGGCGATCTGGTGGGGCTCGTGCGCGGCGGATTCGTCTTCTACGGCGGCGTGCTGGGCGGGGCCGCCGCCGCCATCTGGTGGTTGAAACACAACCACTGGCCCGTCCTCGCCTACGGCGACGTCTGCGCGCCCGGGCTTGCCATCGCGCTCGCCGTCGGCCGGCTCGGGTGCTTCCTCAACGGCTGCTGCTACGGCCGGCCCGCGGCGTGGGGGATGGTGTTCCCGAGCCTGGGCGACAGCCTGCCGCGCATCCCGACGCAGCTCTTCGAGGCCGCCGGCGCGGTCGCGATCGGGGTAGGGCTCCACTTCGTGCCGCCGCCGCCAACGAATCGCCGCGGCCGCATTCTCGGGCTCTTCCTGATCGCGTACGCCTTCCTCCGATTCGGGATGGAGGCCCTGCGCGACGACCCCCGGGGCGCGTTCGTCTCGGGGCTTTCGCCCTCCCAGTGGCTGAGCGTCGTGGGGCTGGCGATCGGGATCTGGCTCGTGGCACGCCGGGCGCAGCCCGCCGGGGTCCCGACATCATGAGGCTCGTCGCGGGGCCGACCCAGGCGGGGCTGCGGCTCGACGCCTGGCTCGCCACCGTGCTCGAAGTGTCCCGCGCCCGCGCCGTCGACCTCCTCGCGTCCGGCGCCTTCCGGTACAACGTCGGGGGGGCCGTCAAGCCGTCGCGGCGCGTCCGCAGCGGGGACGTGGTCGAGGGCGAGATACCCGATGTCGCGGTGGCCGCGCCCGCCGCCGAGACCGGTTCCGTCCCCGTCCTCTTCGAGGACCCGCACCTCCTCGTCGTGGACAAGCCCGCGGGGGTCACGGTCCATCCCGGCGCGGGCCGGCCGGGCGGCACGCTCGTGAACATCCTGCTCGGGATGGGGGTCAAGCTCTCGACCGTGGGAGGCCGTCTTCGGCCGGGAATCGTGCACCGGCTCGACCGCGACACGTCGGGGGTCCTCGTCGTGGCCAAGACCGACGCCGCGTTCTGGAAGCTCGTGAAGATGATCGAGGCCCGCGAGATCAGGCGCGAGTACGTGGCCGTCGTGCTCGGGGTGCCCGCGTCGCGCGAGGGCACGATCGACGCAAACCTCGCGCGGGACCCGGACCACCGCGAGCGGTTCACGGTCGTCGGGAGCGGGGGTCGCCGGGCGATCACGCACTACGCCGTCGACCGCGCGTTCGGGACGAAGGCCGCGCGGCTCAAGGTCACGCTCGAGACCGGCCGTACGCACCAGATCCGCGTCCACCTCGCGGCAATAGGCCACCCGATCCTCGGGGACACGGCCTACGGTGGATCGAAGGTCCGCAATGCGGGCATCCCCCGGCAGGCCCTGCACGCCGCGCGGCTCTCGTTCAAGCACCCGATGACGGGGAAGCCCGTGTCCGTGAAGGCGCCGGTCCCGGCCGACATGGCCGCCCTCCTCCGCCGGTTGGAAGGTTAAGCGAAGACCACCCGGTTCCGGCCCTCGGCCTTGGCGCGGTAGAGGGCGTCGTCCGCGCGTTTGACCGCCTGCGCCGGCGTGCCCGTCTTCCCGCCCCCGGCCGTTACCCCGATGCTGATCGTGACCGTGAGCGTGCCCGCGGCGTCGTCCGCCGGTAGCGTGCCCCGGGCAGCGCGCCGCCGCGGCGTGTGGGTGCGCAGTCCGAACGGGTGCGCCTCGATCCGCCGGCGCGCGTCCTCGAACCGACGTGCCGCGGCGTCCGGGTCGGCGCCCTCGATTACGGCGCAGAACTCCTCGCCACCGTACCGGTAGACTCCGGGACCGAGGGACCTCCGGAGCCGGGCCGCGATCATGCGCAGCACGTGGTCGCCCTCCGTGTGCCCCCACCGGTCGTTGAACTCCTTGAACCGGTCCACGTCGATCATGGCGAGGGTGTAGGGACGGTCGAGGCGCGCGAGGTCCTCCTCGAGCGCCCGGCGGTTGAACAGGTCCGTCAGCTCGTCGAGGTAGACGCGGCCCCAGGTGACGTCCAGGATCGCGTGCAGGAGGATCAGCGAGATCGCCGCGAACGCAATCCCGAGGTGGGTCGCCGTCGGCGCCTTCCACCACGCGGCAATGGTGACGTGGACCGCGAACCAGAACGGGACCAGCGCGGGGAGGAGCGCGAGGGCGAACGGCCGAATCCGGCGGTTCCGCTTAAGCCAGGCCGTGCCGGCGAGCGGGAGGGCGAAGGCGACCGCGAGGTGCGGGCACCGGCAGACCTCGGGAGGGATCGGGAGCCGCAAGTCAGTGAGCTTCGCGAAGCCCTCGGGCGCCCACTGCGCGATCCCGCCAGCCAAGGCGAAGGGGGAGAGGATCACAGTCGCGCGGCCCAGCCATCCCTCGCGTAGGAGCGGGCCGTCGGGCATCGTGAAGACGAGCGCGAGACTCAGCGGGAACGCGAAGGCGAGGACCTCGAAGGCGGCCGCCGGGACGACGTCCGCCCGGCGGAACAACCCGTATGCGGCCAGCCACAGGAGGGCGGTCACGAGGACCCGCGACTGCCGGATCCGCAGCCCGAGGTAGCCCGCGAGCGCGAGCACGGCGATCGGAAGGTACGGAACCGCGTCACGCACGGCGGGCGTCCCCGTGACCCGCGCGTCCAGCGCCGGCCAGGCGTGGATCACGACGGGCGCGGCTGCCAGCAGGCCGTAGACGATCCAGATCATCGGGCGGCCTTCGCCGTCCAGCGTTCAAGCGTTACGACGTCGGGGTCGTCATAGATCGCGCGGAGGCGGTCGGGCGGGATGTCCCGGACGAACCGGCCGGACCAGACCGAGAACCAGCTCCACCGGACGCCGTACGCGCGCTCGCGGCCGGGGTCGGGCGGCGCGCCGCACTCCGAGAGCCCCACGAGCTTGCGGCCGCCGTAGAGCCGCCGGAGGGTCTCCCACTCGCCGGCCAGCGAGGAGGTGGCGTCGGCGTAGACCGAGGGCCCGATCGCGTCCACGACGTCGTCGCCCGGGTACCAGTCCGCGGCCTCGAGGCCGCCCCCGGGCGGGCCGTAGACCCAGATGAGCTCGTGCAGGCCGTGGTGCCGCGTGAACCGGTCGAACATGAGCCGCCAGAACGCCTTGAACGCCTCCGGCCCCTTCGCGCCCCACCAGAACCAGCCGCCCTGTGCCTCGTGCAGGGGCCGCCAGAGCACGGGGATGCCGGCGGCCTGGAACCGGGCCAGCAGGCCCGCGATTGCATCGAGGTCGCGCACGAGCAGGCGGTATCGATCGGACTTCGGATCGGCCAGCGCGGCGGCCAGGTCGAAGGTCGTCGCCTCGGTGTAGAACCCGCGCCACCATTCCTGGCCCTCCCGGTCGAGCAGGTCCGCGGGCGCGTTCCAGTGCCACATCATCTGGACCACGCCGCCCGCCCGCCCCCACGCGATCGCCTGCTCCACCGTCCGGGTGCCGTCGGCGCCGCGCTCGACCCGCGAGGGGGAGCAGTCCATGAAGTCGAACGACCCGAGCGCGGGGGCGCGGCCGGTCACGCTGCGCGCGTAGTCGATCTCGCGCTGATCCTGCTGGCCGGCTAGCGTCCGGTCTCCGTAGGCCGCGACCAGCCGCCGGAACAGGGCCTTTGCGGCGGCCCCGGCCCGGGGGTTGGCCAGCCGCGCGGGCGGCTTCGGCACCGCCACGAGCGTCGTGGGCGTGAGCGTGATCCGGTCGAACTCCCACCAGCCCCAGCCCTTGCCCACCGCGATCCGGACGGGCCCGCCGGGCAGGATCACGGGGCCCGCGTCGCACTCGTGCCAGTCCCCGCCGGTACGGGTCATCATCCCCGACCGCCGCTCGCAGTTGATCTCGAGGTCGAACCCCTTCTCGCCGTCCTCGAGCGCGTACCGGATCGAGACGGCGTAGAGGCCGGCGGGGACCTCGACCTCGAACTCGACCCGGTCGTCGTCCGCGTCGAACCCGGTCACGTACCCGGTGCCCGATAAGCCCGGCCGCGCGGTCACGACCTCGACGCCCACCAGCCGGCCGGTCTCGGCCTCGAGCACGATCACGGCCGCGGGACCGGCGGCCGGGACGAGGGCGAGGATCGTCGCGAGGCGGAGGGAAGCCGAACAGGCCACTTCTCGATCCTACCCCGAGTGACGCGGGCGGAGAACGGATCGCTCACGCCTCGGAAGGAGAATCGCCGCAGCTTGAGCGTCGCCACCCGCGGGCAGTGCTAGAATCCGGCCATGGTGACCCGTGCCTCCCGGTGGAGCGCTGCCATCCTCGGGCTTGGCGCTGTGTGGGCCCTGTGGACTTGTCCGTGGGAGGGCGGCGTGGCGCTGGGGCGCTTCATTTCAGTCTGGTGGCCCCCAGGCCCCCTACTGTCCGTTATGGCGGGACGCATTGCGGCATCTGCCTCCCTCGCAGTCGGATTCCTGCTCCTGTGCGACGCCGTGGGCCAGATGATCCTGCGCTGGATCGCGTCAGCCCGGCCTCGCGGGGCGGTCAGGCTGGCGGCGGCGTTCCTCGGCTACGGGATCGTCTCGCTCGGGGTCCTGGGTCTCGCCGCCGCGGGCCTCTGGTTCGCGCCGGTGCTCGCAGGCGGCCTCGGGCTGGTCTTGCTGGTATCCTCCCGGTGTCTGTCGGGCACTATCCGAGCCTGGGGACAGGCGACCCGGGGTGCGTGGCGCGATCTGGCGCTCGCGGGCCGCACGGTGGCGGTCCTGCTTCTGGGCTGGAGCCTGATACTCCTCGCGCCACCCGAGATCCACATTGACTCACTGGAGTATCACCTCGCCTATCCCCAGCAGGCACTGATCGCCCACAGTTTGATCGGTCACGGCTACATGAACTGGACGAATCCGCTCGCGGCCGATCTGCCGAACGTGTTTGCCCTGCTCGTGGGCCTCGACCCTGCGGCGAAGATGCTGCATCCACTCTTTGCACTCCTGGGCGCGCTGGTGCTGCTCCGGGCTCTCGGCGTGCGTCCCTGGTCGGCGAAGGGATTGGCTGCGACGTGGCTTGCACTCATGCTTCCGCGGGGGGCGGCCGCGTTCTTTACGGCGAAGAGCGACGCGATCGTGTGCGGGACCGTTCTCGTAGCGTTGGCCATGGCTCGGCCGGGACGGAGGTCCCGCCGGTTCCCGGTCCACGAGGTCGCGTTCGCAGGGGCGGCCGTGGGGCTTGTGGCCTCGATGAAGATTGTCGTGGCACCCGTCGCCGCGGTGGCGCTCGCGCTGGCGCTGTGGCACCTGCCTTCCGGGCGGCGATGGGTGGGCGTCCGTCTCCTGCTGCCGTGGGCGCTTGTTCCCTTCCTGCCATGGGCGCTGAAATCCTGGCTGTTCACGGGCGATCCCGTCTACCCGGTGGGAGTCTCCCGTTGGCCCGGGCTCTCCGGGGACGGGGCAGCCGACAGGATGACCGGCCAGGCGCTCGCGTTGTTCTCCGACCCGGCCCGCCGTCTCTTCGCGTCGCCGTGGGAGGCGCTCCGGCTGGCGGCGGTCAACGCGCTCCCCGCTTTCGCGATCCTGCCTGTCCTCTGGCGGTCGCGGGCCGCGGGAGTTCGGGATGTCCTGGCGGCCGCGGCGATCGCCGCCGCGATCCAGACTGCCGGCCTCAGGTTCGGTCTCGACATCGTGGAGCGGTTCGCCGGGCCCGCGTTCGTAGCGGGCAACCTCGCGGCCTGCGCGGTGGTTCTCACGGGTTCCGGTCGCGCGTGGCGTGTCAGCCGGGCCGCGCTCGTGGTCCTCGTCCTCGTGGCGCATGTGCGTGCGACGGCGTTGAGTCTGGGGGGGGCCGCGCCAGCGGTGGCGGCACTTCTGGCGGGGCGAACGGCGCCAGAGGCATTCCGGACGGAAGCCCTGGGCTCCTACGGCCGGATCCTGCCCGAGGTGCGGCAGGTCACGCGCGATTCGGGACCGCACGGGCGTGTGCTCGAGGCGGGAGATACCGTGAGTTGGGGTGTGCCGGTGCGCGTGCTTGGAGAGGGGCTGGGTCCGCGCCTTCCGTGGGTCGCGGCCCGGGAATCCAATACGGAACAGCGGATGTCGATTCGGTACCGGCAGGCAGGCGTCCGCTGGGTGCTCCACAACGCATGGAAAGCGGGTTGGGCGCGGCTCCACGAGCAACCATACGCATGGGATGCGCGGATGCTCCGTCTCTATGAAGCGTGGGTGCGGCGGCATCTGCGGCTGCGCGCGTTCAGCGGGCGGGAGGACCCGATCTGGGGGAGTCACTGGCTCTTCGAGGTCAGTCGTGCGCCGGCGTCCGCTCCGGTTCCGCGCGCTCTGTTCCTGCCGGGGGCCGAGGACGCCTTTGGACGAACGACTCGGGCGGCCCTCGGCGGGGATGTCAACGGGGCGGTCTCGGGATTCCGTTCCCTCCGGCGCCTCCTCCCGGGGGTTGTGGCCCTGGACGCGGTGCTGGGCCATCTGCTCACGCGCGCTGGCCGGTATCGGGAGGCGTACCCGCTTGTGCGGGCCTCCGTGGACGCGGGCGTGGTCTACGAGATGAACCTCTTTGATTGGGCGATCACGGCGGGGCATCTTGGCCGGCGCGGGGAAGCGGTTGAGGCGTTGCGCCGGGCGGGTGAGACCTGTCCGGGATGGCCCGACTTCCTCATTGAGGCCCGCTGGGAGTCGGGCGTCGCCCGCTGAGTACGAGCGCCTTCGCGGTGCTTCCAGCGAACGGGCGGCGTTAGCGCTTCGTGGGGAGCATGGCCCCGGCGCGGGCGCGGAGGAACGCGGCGAGCGGAACCGGGGCGGTCACGGTCGCGAGGTCGGGGAGCGTGCGGGCGCCTTCGGCGAGATCCGCGCGCGCGTCGGCGGTGTTCCCAAGCCGGAATCGGGCGACCGCGCGCGCGCCGTGCAGGAGCCCCGTGAGCCGCGGATGCCAGAGGCTCCGGTTCGGCGGCGGCAGGACATTGAGAGCCTCCGTCGCGACGGCCTCGGCTTCCCGAATCTCCCCGCGGCCCAGTCGTTCCATCGTCCACTGGAAGCGCGCCTCCGCCGAGAACCGGTCCGCGACCTCCCCCCACCCCGCATACGCGGCGCGCACGAGCGCGTAGCCGCGGACGGCCTCCGTCCACCGCCGCGTGACCAGCGAGGCTTGGGCATACACATAGAAGTTCTGGTCGTCGAGCGCCCCGGCGTCGATCGAGGGCCGGACGAGCCGCCAGGCCGCCTCCCAGTCGCCCGCTTCGGTCGCCATCCACGCGGCGAGATCGCCGTACTGGAGCACCGGCGGCATCGACCGGCAGGCGGCGGCCAGCCGGCCACGGGCCGGGACGGGGTAGCCCGTGGACGCGAGCGCCACGGCGGGCACGACCTCGCTCTCGGTACCGGGCAGTTGGAGGAGCGGGGAGGTGGGCCGCGTTCGCGGCGAACGGCGGAGCCGGTAGAGGTACGCGCACCCGTTGAGCGCGTCCGTCCGGGGCGGCGCGAACTCGAGGTCCCACCACCGGCCCACGAAGTCCGCCTGGAGCCGCACCTGCCGCTGGTCCCAGGCGAACGCGGTGAACGAGGAAGCGTTCGTCATCCCGAGCTCGGGGTTGACGAGGATCCGGGTGACTCCGAGCTGGCGCAGCCGTTTGGCGACTGCGTGCGCGGTCGGGCACTCGTGGGTGAGCCGCCAGAACAGGGGCGCCTCGCCGGACGCGTGGGCGCCCGCGAGCCGGCAGGGCTTCGGGAGCCGGTACTCGCGCATCTCGCCACACAGGAGCAGGGCCCCCGCGACGGGACGGGCGATGAGGAACCCGCGGGTCGGGGCGAACGTGGTGAGGACCCGGCCCCGGTAGGCTTCGCGGGACTCGAGCCCGAACGCGCAGGGCAGGGGGTTGTGATCGGTGGCGTGGCTTCCGATGGCGCCCAGCCAGCCGGTGGCGACGGCGGCGAAGAGCAGGGCGCGCACCCCGGGGCCCGCCGTCGCGGCGACGGTGGCGCTTCCACCGGCGAGGACGAGGACGGGGGCGAGCGCGGGGAACGACCAGCGGGGGAGCTGGGTGGGGACGAAGGCGGCATACCACACGACGAGCGTCGTGAGGGCGCCGAGAACGGCCCGGCGGCATAACCCCGGGGCCGCGAGCACGAGCGGTAGCAGGAGCACGAGCCCCGCGTGCTCACGCAGGAGGGCGGAGACGAGGGCCCTCGCGCCGTCGGCGTGCCAGCCCGTGCCCCCCGTGACCTGCGCCCAGACCGCGGCGTTACGGTCGTCCCAACCTTCCTGCAGGGACGGGAACAGCCCTGAGATCACGGGGTACGCGGGGTCGCCCGTGAGCAGCCACGATTTCAGGCCCCAAGGCGCGGCGACGAGGGCGGCGAGTGCGGCCCAGCGCAGCACGCACGGCAGCCCGGCGCGGCCGAGCGGGAGGAAGACGACGAGCGGGATCCACGCCGCGTTCAGCCCGGCGAGGTACTTGGTCGAGAGCGCGAACCCGACCGCGATCCCGCTCACGCGCACGCGCCGGCGAAGCGCCGCCGCGAGCGACAGCATAACGAACCCGGCGGCGAAGCCCTCGTTCTTCCCGGAAGCCACGAGGGCGCCGGTGGTGGAGGCGGTGGCGAGGAGGGCGAGGCCCTCCCACCCGGCGCGCGGAGTTTCCGCGTCCGCGGAAACTCCGACGGTCGCTCCTGCGACCGCGAGCGCCCCCGCCGCGAGGGCGAAGGCGTTCAGCCACTTGGCCGCCGCGTCGGCGTCGAGCCACACGGGCAGGGCGTAGAGCATTTCGGCCAGCGCCGGATAGTGCAACGGCGGCGTGGCGCCCAGCACCGAGATGCCGTGGGCGGCCAGCATCCGCTCCGGGCCGGCGAGGAAGTATTCCCAGCCGTCGGGGTGCGCCTCCGGGACGAGCATCCACGGCAGCCCGAGGGCGAGGGCGAGGAGGACGACCGACCGGGCGGGCTCGCTTACGGCGGGCAGCCGGAGGGCGGGGCGCGACCACCAGCCCGCCAGGGCGGGGAGTGCGAACGAGAGGATGAGGAGTCCGGGGTAGAACAGCCGGGTGGCCGCGAGGCCGAGGCCGAGCAGGGCCACGGCGCCGGCACCCAGCAGGAACGAGGCGCTCGCCGGAGCGAGCGGGGGCGCCTCCGTGTTCGCCCGGAGCCAGCGAGCCGGCAGGGCGCCGGCGACCCAGAGGGCGAGCCCGGCCACGCCGGCGACGGCGAGGACGCGCAGGTGGGCGCCCCAGCCGGCCGCGAAGACGGCGAGGGACGGGTGCGGCCACCCGACCGCCAGCGCGCTTCCGAGCTCCGCGAGCCGACGCAGGGACGCGGGGACGGTTACCGCCAGGACGATCGCGCCCCACGCCAGGAACAGGGCGCGGCGGGTGCGGGCGGCTGGCATGCTTCCCCGATTATCGCGCGCCCCGGGCCGGGCCGGGGGCCGCCGCGAGGCGGCGCCGCTGGGCCGCCTCGAACTCGCGCAGGGTCGCATAGGTCTGCCCGGCGTCCATGCCGGCGAACTCGGGGAAGGCGGCGGCCGCGCGGTCGCGCTCCGCTCCCGCCTCGGCGGGGCGGTCCATGGCGAGGCAGGCCAGCGCGAGCGCCGCGTGCAGGGTGGCGGAGAGGCGGACGAGGTCCCGCGACGGCGGAGGCGCGGCGAGCTCGGTCAGCGCGGCTTCGGCGATTGCCGCCGCCCGCCCCGGCCGGCCGTTCAGCAGGTCCAGGACCCGGCGGAGCTGGATCGTGCCCAGGGCGAACCGGGCGGCCTCGACGTGACCCGGGTAGATCGCGCGGGCGCGCCGGAATCCGCGTTCGGCGTCGTCCAGACGTCCGGTCTCGTAGGCCGCGACGCCGAACCCGAACGCGTACTCGTCGGTGACGAGCCCGAGCTCGAAGGCGGGCCGGTACGAGTTCCAGGCGAGCTCGAAGTCCCCCGCCAGCCGCGCCGCGAATCCCAGCGTGGCCAGCACGTCGGCCACGGGGCCGGTCCGGGCGAGGTGCCGGCGCAGCGCCGCGTCCGCCTCCGGGACGCGACCCGCGTTGACGAGCTCGTAGAAGGCCTCGACGGGGCCCTCGGTCCCGGGCAGGTAGGCCACCATCGCGTGCGCGTCGCGCGGCGCGGGAGCCGTCCGGAACCGCCAGGCGCAGTACGCGCCGTTGAGATCGTCCGCGGTCGTGCCCGTCCATTCGGGGTCGAGATACCGCCCGACGAACGACCGCCAGATCCGGAGCTGGCGCGGACTCCAGACGAACGGCGTGTAAAATCCCCCCGTGTAGACGGCGCGGACGGGGTTGTAGACGAGCCGGCCGGCGTTGAGCTGCCGGAACTTCCGGGCAAGCGCGACCTCGTCCGCCGACGCGTTCGTGAGCGCCCAGAGCAGGGGCGTGCCGCCGCTTCCTTCCGGGTTCGCAGTGAAGGCCGGCGTGCCGACCGCGTATTCGTAGGGATCCCCCACGAGGATGACCGAGCGGCCCGGGAGCGGCGCGCCCGCGGGACCAGACCGGAGTTCCTCGAGCGTCGTGAACGTGCGGTGGAGGAACGCGGGCCGCGACTCGCCGCCGAGGACGAACGGGACCGGGTTCGGCGCGAGGAAGGCCCACCCGATCCGGAGGGCGAACGCGAGCCCCAGGAGCGAAAAGCCGAACGCGGCGCCCAGGGCGCGGGGGAGGCCGCCGGCGCCGAATCCGGCCGGACCCTCCGCTCCAACCACGACGAGGCACAGGGCGACGATGGCGAAAGCGTGCCGGCTGGTGTGCGGATTGTGCATTCCGAGGTGCCACGCGGCGAAGACGGCGAGGGCGAGCGCGAGGTCGCGGCGGCGCGCCCCGGGCCGCAGTAGCCATGCCGGGAGGAGCCAGGCCAGGGGGGGCAGCATGCGGAAGAGCTCGAGCGCCACCTCGGCGGGCCGGGTCCATCCGGCCGGCGGCATGTGCGTCTGGAGCCGGAAGGTGGCGGCGTTGCGCGCATCCCATCCTCCCACGAATGCCGGCCACCATCCCGAGAGGAGGGGGAAGGCGGGATCGCCGGACAGCAGGTACTCCTTCACCAGCCACGGACCCGCCACCGCGGCGGCCGCCACGGTCCAGTGCGCCGCCGTCCGCCACCGCGCGCGGCTGCCGGCCAGGACGAGGGGCAGGAGCCAGCAGGCGTGGAGCACGGAAGTCGGCTTGAGCGCGACCGACAGCCCGAAAAGCGCGCCCGCCGCCGCCGCCGGCCGCCGCCCGATCGCCCACGCGGCGAGGACGGAACCGAACGCGAGGCCGTCGTTCTTGCCCGCCGTCAGGATCGGGAGTCCCGCGCAGTTGCTCACCGTGAGCCAGGTCCATCCCGGCGAGGCGGGAGAGATCGCGGCGACGGCGGCCGCGATGCCGCACAGTCCGCCCGCGGTCGCCAGCCACCGCGGCACCGCGTCGAGCCCCGAGGCGACCGCGAGGGCGTTGAGGGACTCCGCCACGGGAGAGAGGTGGAACGGCGCGCTCGTGTGGGCGGCCGTGAACCCGTGCGCGGCCAGCCAGCGCCGGGGCGCCGCCAGGAACTGCCACCACCCGTCGGAGCTGCACTCGGGGGCGAGCAGCCACGGCACCCAGAGGGCGAACGACACCAGGGCCAGCGCGCCCCACGGCCCGGGACGGGGGAGCGCGCGGAGCGCGCCGCGCAGCCGCGGCAGGCCGCGCGGCGCCGCCAGCATGGCCGGGCCGGCGACGGCCGCGGCGAGCAGCGGAACGTACCAGAGCCGGACGAGCAGCAGCCCGCCGATCAGGGCCGCCGCGCCGCCGCAGCCCGCCAGGTACGAGGCGGCATCCCGCACGGCGGCGGTGGTGCGCGTCCTAAGCCAGGCGAGCAGGGCGTCCCCCGCGAGCCAGAGCGCCAGCAGGTGGGCGCAGGCGAGGCCCGCCGTCGCGGCGATCTCGCCCGCGTTGGCGAAGACGGTGGCCGTGCTGAACCGCCACGGGCCGGCCGCGAACACCTGCCCGGCCCGGACGACGCCGGAGGCCGCGGGGAGGATGATGGTCGCGACGACAAGCGCGTACCAGGCGAGGGCCAGCGGGGCCGCGAGCGGGAGTGGGGACACGCGGCGCGTCCGTCTACCGGGCGGGGCCGAGCCGGGCCGCGACCCGGGACAGCCAGGTGCGGGTCTCCTCCCGGAACGCGGCCGAGACCCCGGGGACCTCGAGGATGGCCTCGAGCACGGGCCGGGCGTCGGCCCACCGCCGCCGGGAGAGGTGGAACCGGGCGAGCCGCGAGAGCACGCCGGGGTCGCGGGGGCGGAGCGCCCACGCCTCGGCGGCGGCCTCGACCGCCCGGGGCGATGCCGTGGACGGGGCTTCGGCGAGCGCGGTCAGCGCCTCCGCGAGCCGGGCGTTGATGTTGGGACGCAGGTCCGGGTAGACGTCGAGCGCGCGCCGGAGGGCCGCGACCCCCTCCGCCGGGTGGCCTGCCTTGGCCGCCGCCTCGCCGAAGTACATGAGGCTGGCCTCGCCCAGCATGCCCGCCGCGGTGCCGGGAGCGTAGAGGCGGTACACGGCCGGCCAGTCGCCGGCCCGGGTCGAGAAGACCGCGGCGTCGAACGCGAAGACGCCTACCCGTGGGTGGTCGCGCATGGCCGCCAGCGCCAGCGCCGCAGAACCCGCCGCATCGCCGCGCCGGGCGAAGGGGTCCCGGATCGACATCCGGAGGGACTTGATGCCGGGGAGGTAATAGATGAACCGGGCCGCGGGCGCGGGACGCGATCCGACGCGGTAGAGGTAGAACCCGCCGTTCGTGAGATCGACGTGGCGGGGCGCGGCCGCGATCGCGAGACACGTGCGGGCGACCTCGTCCCAGAGCCGGAGCTGGCGCGGGTCCCACGCGTATGGGGCCGCGTACCGCTGCGGGAAGCCCTCGGTCACGAAGTTGAAGGCCAGGTGCGTGATTAGGCGCTGGCGCAGCCGGATCATGAGCCGCGCCGCGGTCGCGGCTTCCCGGGTGAGGGCCCATGGCGCCGTGCGTCCGGAGAACTCCTCCTTCCACGTCCGGGCGGGCCAGCCGTAGCTCCTGATCTCCTCGACGAGGAGGATCGAGCGCACGCCGGAGAGGCGGCCGAGGGCGTCGCGCGCCTCATGCAGCGTCGAGAGCCGCCGCGCCGTCCAACTGGAGCCGGGCTCCGCGAGGCCCCGGATCGCGTCCGCAGGGACGAGGTTGGCATCGTGGAAGACGACGGACACGGGGACCCAGACGAGGATCGCGGGCCCGGCCAGCAGGCAGGCCATCGTCCACCGGGGCCACCCGCGGGCCGCGGCTGCCAGGCCGGCGGCGGCGACGAACCCGAGGAGCATGAGTACGGGCAGGGGGTAGCGCTCGAACCCGGACCGGAGCGTGAGCACGATGCATCCGTAGGCGAGCACGCCCAGCCCCGCGGCCGACCGGATCGGTCCGGGGAGGCGAAACGCGGCCAGGGCGGCCGCCACGAATCCGAAGAGGAGCGCGGGCTGGTGCGTCACCCAGTGCCGGCCGATCGCGGCCGCGGTGGCGACCCAGCCCGCGGGCGCGGCGTAGAGCGCGGCATAGGCCTGCGCGGTCTCGGGATCGAACAGCGCTCCCTCGATCCGGCGGCTCAGGATCGGCCAGAAGGGATCGCCGCGCGCGAGCCAGTTGCGGATCATCCACGCCGCCGGAGCGGCCGCGAGCAGGACGAGCCAGACGGCGTCGGGCCGCCATTTCCGGCCGCGTACCCGCGCGCGGGCGGCCTCCATCCAGACCCAGGCGGGGGCCGCGAGCATCCAGCCGTTGAGCTTGGTCGCGCACGCGCCCCCGAGTACGAGACCCCCGAGCCGGAAGCGCCCCGTGGCGACCAGCGCCAGTCCGGCCACCCCGAATCCGGCCACCGCGGGATCGTTCTTGCCGTTCAGGACCGTCGTCCAGAGGACGGCGAGCGAGAGGCCGAAGCCGAAGCCGAGGAGGCCGGTGAGCGGGCCGGCGGCGCGGGCGAAAACGGCGGCCGCGACCACGAGGCCGGCGAGCGCGGGCACGAGCGAGACGACGGCGACGAGCTCGACGTGGCCGGCGACGATCGCCGCGGCGTTCAGGAGTTCGGCGGGCATCTGGACGTACGCCGCGACGCCTAGGCCGTCGGCGAATACCCGGTGGAGTCGCAGGAACTGCGCCGGCGCGCCGAGGTGGTAGTCGAGCGCGTCGACCCAGGTCGGGGGCAGGAGCGCGAACGGAGCGAGGGCCAGCGCCGGGGCGCCGGTCACGAGGGCGAGCCCGGCCTGCGGTGGCAATCGTAGTCGCCGGCCGGAGCGTCCCGCGACCACGGCCAGCACCGCCCCGGTGCCGAGGACCGGCGGAAAGAACAGCCCCGTGAGCCCGAGTCCGAGCCAGCCGAGCCCGAGCACGGTCCAGCCGGCGAGCACGGCGAGTCCTTCCCGGGCCCATGCACTGTCGCCGCTTCGCGTCGGGAGCGACAACACCCGCCGCCCGGCGCGGGCCGCGCCCCAGCAGAGCGCGACGGTCGCAACGACCGTTAGTCCGGCCCATCCCGCCGCCACCCCGATTTCCATCACGCCCAAGGATACCCCGCCGCGGGCGACGGCTGCACTCGTGCGATACTGGACGGCATGACTGAGCGGATCCTAATCTTCTTCGCCCTCGCTGGGCTAGGCTGGGCGTTCCGGAAGGGGGGGCTGCTCACGCGGGACGGGGTCCGGGACCTCATCCGGCTCAACATGGACGTCTGCGTGCCCGCGCTCACGTTCGTCACGGCGGCCACGCGGCTCACCCCGGCGGTGGCGGCGCTCGACGCCGGGATCGCGGGGCCGCTCCTGGGCCTCCCGCTCGCGGCGATCCTCCTCACGCTCGCGAGCGTCGCGATCGGATTCGCGACCGTGCCCCTCGCGGGCGTCTCGCGCCGCCGCACGCCCACGTACGTCTTCATCCTCACCTTCGCGAACGCGCTCTTCCTCCCGATCCCGCTCGCGTTCGCCCTGCGCGGCGAGGACGGCGTCCTCTTCGTCAACCTCTTCTACGCCGGCTACCTCGTCCTCTTCTGGACGCTCGGGACCTGGCTGCTGTCGGGGAAGGTGCGCTGGGGGTTCTTCCTCCACCCCAACCTCTTCGCCCTGGTGCTGGGGGCTTGGGTGGGGATGGCGGGCTGGACCGTGCCCGGCCCGCTGCTCGACATCCTCAAGATCGTCGCCGGCGGCGCGATCGGGCTCGCGCTCATCTACTCCGGCGCCGTGCTCGGCGAGGAACGGCTCTCGTTCGCCCGGGACGCCCGGGCGCTCGCCGTGCTCGCGGGCGTCAAGCTCGTGGTCTTCCCCCTGCTGGCCCTCCTGGCCGTCCGCGCGGTGGCGGCGCCGGGGCCGATCGCGTTCCAGGCGGTCCTCCAGGCCGCGATGCCGTGCATGGCGCAGGCCGGGCTCTACGTGGACCGGTTCGGCGGCGACACCGGATTCGCCAGCCGGGCGGCGGTGCTCACGAGCCTGCTCTGCCTCGTGACCGTCCCGTTCTTCCTCGGTCAGACCGGCTAGGGGGAACCCCTTGCGGCGCACGGTCCTGCTCGTCCTCGGCGTCGTGTGGGCGGCTACCGCGGTCTACGCCCTGGCCCGCACGGTCGCGGGGGAGGGCGGGCTGCTGGCGCGGCTGCCGGCCGGGTTCGCCCCGGCGGACCGGCGCGACTCGATCCGGACCGGCGACCCCGTGCTCGGCGGGTTCCTGGACCGGACCCGGGCCCTGGCCGGGGGCGCGCCCCGGCTTGCGATCCTGGGCAACGATCCGGACCGCCGGGACACGTTCCGGTGGTACCGGAGCGCGTACGAGCTCTTCCCCGAGCGCGTCTGGTACCTGCCCGTCCCCGGGCTCGTGCTGGGGGGGCGGGCCCGGCTCGACGTGGAGCCGGCCACGGCCGCGCTCGTCCGCGACCACGACATCCGGCACGCGGCGTATTTCGACGGCGCGAACCCCGACCGCCACGGCTGGTACGCGCTCGCGGTGTCCGGGACCCGGCGGCTCGTGCTGGACCCGCTGTCCGCGCCGCTGCCCCGTCCTCCCGAACCGCCTGCAAGTGCGTGGCGCTGGATTCTCGGGCTGCTCGCCCTCCTGCCGCTCGGGTTCGCGCTCTCGATGGCATCCGGGGTCGATCGCGGATTCCGCGACGCGCCCGCCGCCCGCGCGGCGCTCGCGTTCCTCTTCGGCGCGGCCGGCACCGGCTGGCTCATGCAGGCGCTGTCCCTCGCCGGGATCCGGTGGAGCCTCCCGGCGATCCTCGCCGCGTGGCTGCCCGTCATCGTCGTCGCGATCCGGCGGAAAGTCCCGGGGCGCGCGCGGGCCTTCCCCGCGCCGCGTCCATCCATGGCTCCTCCGTCCCGGGCCCGGCGCTGGGGGGCGGCGATGCTGGCCGCGGGGGCGGTCGTCGTCGCCGTGCAGGCGTGGATTCCGGTGCCGGCCTGGGCGAACTGGGACGCGTGGGCGATCGGGGGGCTCAAGGCGAAGGCGTGTTGGGAGGCGATGGGGATTCCCATCGCATTCCTGTCCGACCCCGCGTACCGGTTCGCGCATCCGGACTACCCGAACGGACTGCCCGCCGTCCAGTGCTTCCTCGGCCTCTGTGCCGGCGGGCTCGACGAGGGGATGCTCCGGCTCCTGTCGGTCGCCCACTGGGCCGCCCTGCTCGCCCTCGTCCTCGCCGTGCTCCGCGATCTCGGGGCGGGGGAGTGGCGGTGGCTCCTCGCCGGCGGGCTCGCGCTCGTGCCGGCTCTTCAGCGCTACGGCTCGCTCGCGGTCGGGGAGGTGCCCGTCGCGGCCTGGATGGTCGCCGGGCTCGCGCTCCTCGTCCGCGCGCACCGGGGCGCGGTGCCGGTCTGGACCGTCGGGCTCGCTGGCGGGCTCTGTACGTTGACCAAGGACGAGGGCCTCCTCTGGGCGATCGGTTGCCTTGCCGCCATCGTGGTCTGGGCGGCGCGCGGGAGGATCGCGTGGTCCCGGGCGATCGCCGCGATCGCCGCGTGCCTGGCCGTTTCGGCGCCCGCGAGATGGATGCTCTGGTCGCTCGGGATCGGACCCAACGACTACGTCGTCGACGCCGCGCGGATGCTGACCGCTATCCCGGCGCGGCTCCCGGTCGTGGCCGCCGGATACGCGCTCGAGGCGTGGGGGCCGGGCGCCCTGGCCATCGGGACTGCGGGCGCGGGCGGCCCGGGCGCATGGCTCGACCACCTTGCCGGGACCTTCCTTATCCTCTGGTACGCGGTGCCAATCTGCCTCGCGCTCGGCTGGCGGACACTCCGGGCCTCCCCGTACCGGGAACTCCTCCTCCCGTTCGCCGTCCAGGCGGCCGGGTGTGTCGCCGTCTACCTGGCGTCCATCCGGGGAGTCGAGTACCACGTCGTCTCGACCGCGGACCGGGTCCTGGTCGAGTTCCTGCCCGCGACGCTGGTGCTGGTTGCCGGCGCCTTGCTCGCGGGGAGATCCGGACGTAACCGCCGAAGCGGCGGTACCATAGACCAATGAGACGCGGGATTATCGGCACGGCGGCGGCCGTCTGGCTCGCCATCCTGGCTGCGTCGCTGGTCGAGCGGCTGCCGGCGATCGCGACGCAGGCGCCCCGGATCCTGGCCGGACCGGTGGAGCGCGCCGAGATCCGGAGCGGCGACACGCCGTACCACCAGTTCCTGGGCCGGGTCGCGGACGTGGTGCCGAAGACCGAGCACCTGCTCCTCCTGGTCCACGACCCCTCGCAGTCGTTCGCCTTCTTCACCTACCGCGCCGCGTACATGCTCTACCCCGTGCCTCACCGGTTCGTGCCTTCGCCGGCCCCGCTGCCCGCCGGGCCGCGGTTCAATCTCGACGTGGACGAGCAGATCGCGGGCGCCGTGCGCGACGAGCGGATCACGTACGCCGCCGTGTACGCCACGAAGCCCGTGCCCGGCGGGCGCGTCTTCCGGATATTGCTCAAGGGTCCCCGGCGGCTCTCGTTCCAGGAGGAGACGGGACCAACGGTCCCGTCTGCCCGGCGCACGGGCGTGTTCGGGGCGACCAGTCCATGGTGCTGGCCCCTGGGACTCGTCCTGCTCGTCTGGTTCGGCTGGATGCTCCTGGACGTGCTGGGCCTCTCCGCGCACGTGCGAGGTTCGGTTTCCACGCGGATCGCGCTCGCGTGGCTGGCGGGGGCCGGGTCGACCGCGTTCTGGATGCTCCTGATCGGGCTCACGGGCGCGCGGTGGAGCCTGCCCGTCATCCTCCTGCCGTGGGTCCTCGTCGCTGCGGTGTGGGGCTGGCGGCTCTGGCGGGCCCGGGCGGTCCCGCCGCCTGCGGACGCAGGCACCGGGACCGTCGGGGTTTCCGCGGCCGCGGAGACCCTGCGCCCGCCGCCGGTCGCCGATCCCGTCACCGAGCCGAGCTGGCTTGCGCCGGCGGGTTGGGTCCTGATCGGGGCTACGACGCTCCTCGCCGCCGTCCAGGTCCTGATCCCGATGTCGGCGTGGGGTAATTGGGACGCGTGGGCGATCTGGAACCTCAAGACGCGCGCGTTCTGGACCGCCGGGAGCCTGCCCGTGTCGTACCTGCTCGATTTCCGGTACGACTTCTCGCATCCGGACTACCCGCCCGGCATTGCGCTCATCCAGACCTGGCTGGGCCTGTGGGCCGGAGGGCTGAGCGAGACGCTCCTGCGCGCGCTCTCGCCCGTCTGGCACCTGGCCCTCATGGTCCTGCTCGCCGGGCTCGGCCGGGAGCTGGGGCTCAGGGGCGAGCGCTGGCTGGTCGCGGGCGCCTACGGCCTCATGCCCCGCATCTTCGAGCAGGCCCACAACGGCTATTCGGACCTCGCGCTGGCCGCGGCCGTGACCGGGGTGCTCCTGTTCCTCGTCCGCGCGTCGCGCGGGGACGCGCCGCCGTGGACGGTCGCGCTCTTCCTCGGGATCGCGGGGCTGATCAAGGGCGAGGCGCTCGTCCTCGCCGGCGGGTGCGGCGCCCTCATAGGCCTCTGGTGGCTCCTGAAACGCATCCGGTTCGGTCAGGCCGCGGCGGCGTGGGGGCTGATGCTGGTCCTGCTCGTGCCGTGGCGCGCGACCGTCGCCTCGCTTCATATCAAGTCCACGTTCGAGGTAAAGCCCGCCCGGATCGCGGCCCAGGCGCCACTGTACTTCCCTTACGTCGTGAAAGCCGCCTTCGTCGACGCGCTGGGCCCCGAGCTCACGGTCGACCACCTGCGGGACATCGGCGACATCAACCCCGCGGACTGGCTCTGGCGCCAGCGCCGGAACTGGGCCGGGTTCTGGTACGTCGTCGTAACCGCCCTCGTCCTCTACGGCTTTCCCGGCCTCGTCCGCCCCGCGGGCGCAATGATGGCCGCGCTCCTCGCGCTCCAGCTCGCGGTAACCTGGGCCGTGACGCTCGGGGCGCAGTACCAGATCATCTGGGTGCTCGTGACCTCCGTGGATCGCATGCTCCTCCAGCTCTCGCCGCTGGGCTTTGCCCTCGCCGCCGCCTGCGTCGGCTCCGTGGGTCTCCGCCCTCCTCCTCCCGCCCCTCTTCCACCCCCCTCCAAAGGCAGGAAGAAGGGCTGACGCGGGCGAGAGGGGCCGGGGAGAGGTCTCTTCGGCACGCTCGGTGGCCACGGCGTGTCGCCTCGCTGCGGACCGGCCGACCAGCGCCTCAGATACCTCTCCCCGGCCCCCTCTGTCCTGCTTGAGAGAGGGCAGTGGATCGAGAGCGACGCTGGTCAGTGTCTGGTGGCGACGGCGATGAGGGAGAGGCCGAAGGGCGGGGCGATGCGGTCCTCGAGTCGCAGGGCGGGCACGAGGAGGTTCAACAGCCGCGACTGGCCCTGCGGCAGGAAGCGGCGGCGCAGGAGGCGGACGTTGAACCACCAGCCCAGCGCCCCCAGCATGTTGAAGTAGCGCAGCTTGTCCACGAGGAACCCCGCCGCCACGAGCTTGGTCGCCAGCCCCTTCCGGTCGTAGCGGCGCACGTGGCCCGCGCTCGCGTCCACGCCGCCGTACAGGGCCTGGTGGGCCGGCACGAGCAGGAGCAGGCGGCCGCCGGGGACGAGGTGGTTCCGGAACCGCTTGAGCGTCATCTCGTCCGCGGAGATGTGCTCGAGCACGTTCACGCACAGGATCGTGTCGAAGGTCCTCGTGCCCAGCGGGTCGACCGGCGCCGCGATGTCCATGATCTCGGTCTTGACGCGCGGCTGGCCTCCGAACCGCCGGCCGAACTCGCCCAGGAACGACGGGTCGATGTCCACGGCCAGGACCTCCTCGCAGGAGAGGAAGAACCTGGTGAGGTTGCCCGTGCCCGCCCCGACCTCGAGCAGGCGCTGTCCCGCGAACGGGCGCAGGTGGTCGACGATCCAGCGGTTGTAGCGCTCGAGCGATTCGAGGACGTCGAAGGCGTGTTCCTGGGTGGTGGGGGCGCCGCCGGTCATGACGGGAGGCAAAGTCAGCGGAACAGGCCGAACCGCAGGATCGTGAACCCGGCCCGGAACCCGTCCCACCACGTGATCTTCTTGCCCTCGGCGTACGTGCGGCCGAAGTACGAGACGGGGACCTCGTAGATGCGGACGTTCGACCGGGCGACCCCGATCATGAGCTCGGGTTCGATCTCGAAGCCCTCGCTCCGGAGAGTCAGGCCCTTGAGGACGCCGGCCCGGAAGGCCTTGAGCCCGCACTCCATGTCCTCGAGGTTCGTGTTCGCGACCATGTTGAAGAAGAGGGTCAGGAGCTTGTTGCCACGCGCGTGCCAGAAGAACAGGACCGCCCGGGGCTCGCCCGAGAACCGCGTGCCCACGACGACGTCCGCCTTCCCGTCCCCGATGGGCTTCACGAGCTTGGGGTAGTCGGCGGGATCGTACTCGAGGTCGGCGTCCTGGAAGATGGCGACGTCGCCGGTCATGGTCTTGATCGCGTCCCGGATCGAGGCGCCCTTGCCCCGGTTCCTGTCGTGCATCACGAGCGTGATCTCGCCGGGCGGCAGGGATTGCAGGTACTCGCGGGTGCCGTCGGTCGAGCAGTCGTCCACGACCACGATCTCCTTCTCCAGCGGCACCGCCTTGATGCGCTTGAGGATTTCACGGATCGTGTCGGCCTCGTTGTAGCACGGGACGAGCACGGAAACTTTCACGATTCTCCTGCCCCCATGGAGTTAAGTATAACAATGATGTGAACCGCCGGGCGCTCCTCGTCCTGGCCGCCGTCTGGGCGGTCTGCCTCGCCGCGAGCCTCGCGCGCCGGGTTCCGGGACTCCGCCACCCTCCCGCCGCCGCCGGGGCGCCCGACCGCGCGGTTCGGACGGACCGGGCCGCCGTCGAGTCCGGCGATCCCGGGTACCACGCCTTCCTCGCCCGGGTCGGGGGGGCCCTGGCTCTGAGCGCGACTGCGACAGCCGCGGAGCCGGGCCGAGTCGCGGCCGCCCTCCTCTTTGTCGATGACCCCGCCCGCGAGGACGAGTTCGTGGGCTACCGCGCCGCCTACGAGCTATTCCCCGCCGCCGTCCACGTCGCGTTCCGCCCCCTGCCCCGGCCCGGCCGCCCAATCTCGCTCGCGGCCGACGACGAGACGTGGGCGGTCGCGCATCGGCCCGGCCTCCTCGGCATGTACGCGCGGCCGGAGCCCGACAGCGTCCGGCTGCGCCGTATCACGGAGGACAACCGGGGGCGGCTCGAGACCGCGCCGGTGGAGGAGGCGGTGCCGTCGCCGCCCCGCCCCGCGCGGCTGCTGCCGTGGCTTGCCGGGCTCGCGCTCCTGCTCGGGCTCGGCTGGTCGGTGGTCAATCTCACCGGGGTCGTTCACGCGGCCGGCGGCGGCGCGGGGGCCACGCTCGCCCTGGGCTGGGTCGCGGGCGCCGGGTTGTTCGGCTGGCTGCTGACCATGCTCGCCCTCGCCGGGGTGCCGTGGACCGCGCGCTGGAGCGGGCTCGCGGGCGGACTGCTGGCCATGGCCCTGTGGCGCCCGCCGCGCCCGGAAGCGGCCCGCCCCCCGAAGTTCGGCGCGCTCGATTGGGCCGGGATCGTTCTCGTCGCGGTCGCGTTCGCCATCGCCGTGCTGGAGGCCCTCTCGCCCCGCCCGGCGTGGTCGAACTGGGACGCGTGGGCGATCTGGGATTTCAAGGTCAAGGCCGCGCTCGAGGGGATGGGGCTGCCGGTCACCTTCCTCCGGAATCCCGACTACGGGTTCACGCATCCCGAGTACCCGTTCGGCTGGCCCGCGGTCCAGACCTTCCTCGCCCAGTGCGCGGGCGGGTTCGACACGCGGCTGCTCCGGCTCCTCTCGCCGCTCTTCGCCCTCTGCGTGCCCGCGCTCCTCGCCGCGCTCCTGCTCGAGGTGGGGGTGACGAACGGGCGGTGGCTGGTCGCGGGCGCCGTCGCCCTGCTCCCGGCCGCGCTGACCCAGTCCTCGAACGGCTACGTGGACTGGCCGGTGGCCGCGACCACGACCGCCGCGCTCCTGCTCCTGCTCCGCGCCTGCCGAGGGGCGGGCCCCGCCTGGGGTGCCGCGCTCTTCGCCGGGCTCGCGGGCAATCTCAAGAACGAGGCCGGGGTATTCGGCCTCGGGGTCCTGCTCGCGCTCCTCGTGGCCACGGTGGGGAAGCGCGTCCGCCGGGGCGAGTTCGTCATGGCCGTGGCGGTCTGGATCGCGCTGATCGCGCCGTGGCGGGGCGTCGCGCTCATGCTCGATCTCTCGCCCCGCGACTTCGCCTTCAATCCCGGCGGCGCGCTCGACGCCGCCCCGGGCCGGATCTTCCTCTTCATCCAGGCGCTCGCGCTCGAGACGCTGGGCCCGGGCCTCGGGGGGGCGTCGTTCACCAGCGGCACCCCGGTCACGTGGGGCGAGTGGTGGAACCACCTGGTCAGCACCTGGCTCATCCTCTGGTTCGTCGTCGCGTTCGTGTTCGTGATCGGCTGGCGCCGCCTCACGCGCCCCGGGGCGCGCGAGCTCGCCCTCGTTCTCGCCGTCCAGGTCTTCGCCGCCCTCGTCGCCTACATCGTCACCGTTCGGGAGACGCGCTGGCTCCTCGCCTCCTCCCTCGACCGGCTGCTCCTGCAATGGGTTCCCGCCGTGGTGGCCCTCTGTGCCGCCCTGGTGCGGCCCGCGGACCCGATTGACCCTCAGTCCAAGTAGGTCTAACCTGAAGTCGGGGGGCTCCGGAGGTGCGGTGGGGATAATGGTCAGATGAGGCGGTTCTTCCTGTCGGCTCTCCTGGTCTGCGCGGTGGCTCCGCCTGCCGCGGCCGTCTGTGTGCCGGATCTGACGTTGCACATTCGGAATCCTGAGCCGCTGTACGTAATTGGCGGGGACATTCAGCTCTGGCGATTCGCGTTCAGCAACTCGAGCATGGAGACGGCGTACAACCTCACGATCACGGAGCAGGCGGGCTCGTTCGATCAGCGGACCTACGCCGCGCCATCGCTAAGCGTGACGCTCGCGGGGGGCGGGACGGTGACATCGAGCTGGGCCACGGACCTCGCGGGGCCGTGGACGGACGGCGAGCCGGTGGATGGAACGGGCGCCCCGCTGTACCTGCGCTGGGTGGTCTCGTCCCTTCCGCCGGGGGGAAGCGGCACGCTCTCGTACCGTACGCTGACTGCGCCCGGCCCGGAATCGCTCCTGGTGACGGTGTCCACGGCCACCTTGTCGTGCGATCCGGCATCGACGAGCGGTGCGGCGCTGTCGTATTCCGACACCTCGACCGGCAAGCGCATCGAGCCGCCGCTCATGGCTCTCAAGCTCTACGACGGTTCGGGGAGTGAATTGAATCCGATTTCCTTGGACATGGCATATGCTATCGCCGTAGACGGGAGTGGGAACGTGGTGGTGGCGGGATTCGAGATCGGGGCACTTGGCGGGATGAACTGGCGGGTGCAGAAGTACGACGCAGGGCTGACGGTCGTCTTGGCCTCGACCGACTACAGCGGACCGGGGAACAACATGGACATCCCCCAGTCGGTTGCCGTCGATGGGAGCGGGAATGTGGTAGTGGCCGGGTGGGAAGTGGGAGCGGTCGGCGGGGAGAACTGGCGGGTGCGCAAGTATGACGCTACGCTCACTACACTTCTGGCCTCGACTGACTTCAACGGCTCCGGTAATGGTAACGACCGGTCCCAAGCCGTCGCCTTGGACGGGAGCGGAAACGTCGTGGTGGCGGGGTACGAGACTGGTATCACCGGTGGGAAGAACTGGCGCATCCGGAAGTACAACGCCTCGTTGACGACACTGCTGGCGACAACCGACTACAACGGCCCTGCGGATGGCATCGACAAGGCCAATGGAGTCGCTGTAGACCGAAACGGCGATGTGGTGGTGGTGGGGGACGAGGAGGCGGCACTGGGAGTGTCCAATTGGCGAGTTCGCAAATATGACTCGACGTTGACGGCGCTCCTGGCATCGACCAGCTACGACGGGTCTGGACATAACTATGATTCAGCCCGAGCTGTCGCGGTGGACCTAAACGGGAATGTGGTCGTCGCGGGGTTCGAGTTTGCCTTCGGGAGTCTGTATGACTGGCGGTTGCGGAAGTATGACGGTACGCTGGCAAACCTGTTGGCTTCGGCTTCCTATGACGGGCCGAGCAACAGCGATGACGAGGCCAATGCCGTCGCCGTGGATGTGAACGGGAACGTGGTCGTGGCGGGATTCGAGACAGCTTCAGGGGGTTATGATTGGCGCGTGCGCAAGTACGACTCGGCGCTGAATCTGGTGGATTCGGTCAATCACGACGGGGTGGCGGATGGCGACGATTATCTTCGCGGGCTGGCGACCTGTGGCACCGGCACGGTCTATGTGGCGGGATCGGAAACCGTTCGGCACAATCTGGACGACTTTGCCGTGTGCCGGTATCACTTGGCGCAGTTCGACCCGCCGTCCGTTCCACTGGGGCTGACGGCGACCGGGTATGCAGGACATGTCGGACTCGAGTGGAGTCCTTCGGCGCCGGGGACCCGGGGCGTGGCTGGCTATCGAATCTTCCGTCAGACCTTCGCGGGAGTTACCGAGGGCAGTCTTCTTGTGCAGGTGGCTGGTGCCTCGGTTTCGACGTTCACCGACTCCGCAGTCGTGCCGGGTGTTGCGTACTTCTACCGGGTTCTGGCGGTGGACGTGGCGGGTGCGGAGTCCATGATCTCCATGGAGGACTCGGCGGTGCCGGCCTGTGCGGTTTCACCATGGACCCCGCGGGCGGCGGTGCCGGCGGGGCGGATGGGGGCGGCGGGGATAGGGGTGGGCGGGACCGTGTACGTCGCGGGGGGATACGACGGGTCGTACCTGGCCCGGATCGACGGGTACAACCCCAACTACGGCACCTGGACGCACATCGGCGACATGCCGACGGCGCGATACGGGCTCGGGGTCGCCCGGTTCGGCGGGTTCCTCTGCTTCTTCGGCGGGAGCAACGGCGGCGGGGTCACGGCCGTCACCGAGATGTGGGACCCGGTCGCGAACACGTGGTGGACGAAGGCGGCGATGCCGACGGCGCGGTACGCGCCGGGGGTGGCGGCGGCGGGGGGAAGTGCGTACGTCATGGGCGGCGACAACGGGAGCACGGTCGGCGTGGTCGAGGCCTACGACATGATGTTCGACGCTTGGGCGACGAAGGCGCCGCTGCCGACGCCGCGGTCCGAACTCGGCGCCGCCGCCCTGAACGGCCTCATCTACGCGGTCGGGGGCACGAACGGCGGGGGACCGATGGCCGTGGTCGAGGCGTACAATCCCGCCACCAACACCTGGTCCACCAAGGCCCCCATGAATGTCCCGCGGTTCGGGCTCGGGGTCGTCGCCGTGGGCGGGTCGCTGTACGCGGTCGGGGGCGACAACGCGGGCAACCGGGCCACGGTCGAGGCCTACGACCCCGCCACGAACTCGTGGGTCCTGCTCTGTGGGCTTACGACGGGCCGGTCGTCCCTCGCGGTCGCCGACGTGGGGGGAACCGTCTACGCGATCGGCGGGTGGGGTCCCGGCTACCTCAGTTCCGTGGAAGCCGCAGTCTTCCCGAAGGGGCCCGCCGAGCCCCGGCTATACGTGTCGAAGGTCGGGGACAAGGGCAGCGGGCCGTGCGGGACCGCGGTCACGTACGATGTCACGGTCGCCTACCCGCCGATCGAGGACAGCCTCTTCCAGTGCGCGGACGACCAACCGGCAACGAGCGTGGTCCTGACGGACGCGATCCCGGCGGGGATGACGTACGTGCCGGGGTCCCTCAAACGGTCCACGGACAACGGGACGTCGTTCGGGGCGCTGACGGACGCCGCGGACGGCGATGCGGGCGAGGTCGCTGCGGGCACGGTCACGGTCCGGCTCGGGACGATCGCCGAAGGCGACGGGGACTGGAACTGCAATCTCGCCGGAGGCCAGGTCGTGCGGTTCACGGCCTCGCGCACGGGGCTCGTTGCGGCCACGATCTCGAACACGGTCTTCGTGAACTATGCCGATGGAAAGGGCGCGGCCCAGCCCGTCGTGCTCTCGTCCGCGGACTTCACCGGGGCGGGGTGTCCGCCGCCGCCCCCTCCGCCGGCGGCTCTGGCCGCCTGGATGGACATGTCGTCAGTCGTGCCCATGGGAACGTCGTTCACGGCCACGGTCTGGGTCGCCAACACGGGCGGTGTGTCGGCTACGGTGACCGGGCTCGCGCTCGGCGCCATCGGGAGCCCGCCGGGCACGGTCGGGGCGCCGGGGCCGGTCATCCCGGCCCTGCCGGTCGTGATCGCACCGCTGACGACGACGTCATTCCTCTGGTCGACGACCGCGCTCGCGTGCGGGAACGCGATCCTGACCGTGACGGTGACCGGGAGCGAGGGCGGGACCGGAAGTCCGCTCGGGCCGGTCGTGGTCGGGCGGCTCGTGACGGTGTCGGGCGTGCCGGCGGTCGTCCTCATCTCGGCGTCGCCGCCCGCGGTGCGGGCGGGCTCTACGGTCTCGATCACGGTCACGGTCTACGATTCCTGCTCGCCCGCTAATGCCCTGAACGGGGTGGCCGTGACGCTGGTCGTGATCGCGGGGGGCGGGACCGTGTCGTCCGCCGCGGGGGTCACCAACATCTTCGGCCGGCTGGTGACGACACTGACGACGGGGACCGCCGGGGGGACCAACTCGGTTTGGGCAGGCGTGTCGGCGGGGACGTCCCCGGCGGGGACCGCGTACGTGACCGCGACCCTCGCGCCGCCGGTCCCGCCCGGGCCCCCCCTGCTGACGTCGCCCGGGGGCGCGACGGACAAGAACATCTTCGAGCCGTCAAAGGGCGACATCGTCCTGGCCCGCATCAACCCCCGGGACGACTCCGGGATCATAGTCCGCATCTACACGGCCTCCGGCCGGTTGGTCCGGACGCTCCGGAACCTCGAGCCCGCCGGCTCCGGCCAGTACGTGGTCCGGTGGGACGGCCGGACGGAGGACGAGTTCGTCGTGGCCCGCGGAGTGTATCTGGTGCATATCCTGGGCGGGGGGTTGAACGAGGTCGTGAAGGTGGTAGTAAAATGAGGGTGAAGTGACGAACGTGCTGGTGGGATTTCTGGTCACCGTCCGGCTGGCGCAGGCCGCCGGCGGCACCGCCCTCGACGCCTTCAACTTCGTGACGGGGGCGCGGGCGGCGGGAATGGGCGGCGCGGCCGTCGCGGTCGTCTCGGACGTCACCGCCCTCCAGTGGAACCCCGCCGGGCTCGCGCGGTCGTCCGAGATCTCGACCACGCTCTCGCACCTGGTCTGGGTCGCGGACATCAACTACTCGTACGCCGGCGTCGCGGTGCCGGTGCCCGCGGGTTGGGCGGGCCTGCCCGTGAACGGGACGGCGGGCTTCTCGGTCCAGATGTTCAACTACGGCTCGATCGAGAGCACGCGCGGGCTCGCGGCGGCCGTGGACGCCTCCGACCTCGGGTTCACGGCCGGCGGGGCTGTGCGGGTCGCGGAGGCCGTGTCGGGCGGGGCGGCGGTCAAGGTCTTTCACCACGCCCTCGGCGGGGCCGGGGTGTCCGAGGCCGCGATCGACGCGGGGGCCGCGTACGAGGCGGTGCCGGACGCGCTCTCGATCGGGCTCGTGGTCCAGAACCTCGGATACTCGGGGTCGCTCGAGGGACGGACGCCGCCGCTCCCGGCCTCGATGAAGCTCGGGTTCGGGTTCGGCTTCGAGGTCACCAGAGAGCCGCTCCCGATCGAGGGGGAGGCGCCGAAGTGGCATCCGAAAGTGCGCGCCCTGCTCTCGGGCGACATCATTGCGTACCAGCGCGGCGAGCCCGTGAACTACACGATGGGCGCCGAAGCGAACCTCAACGGCATCCTCTACGGGCGCGTGGGGCTCCAGAGCGCGATCAAGGCCGCGGGCGCGAGCGCCGGGCTCTCGGGCGGCGTCGGGCTCAGCTTCTACGGCTTCCGGCTCGACTACGCCTACGGGTCGGTGGGCGATCTCGGGCACGCGCAGTACGTGAGCCTCAGTTGGTCTCCGTGGCACCGCAATAGCGGTGCCCCCGCAGTTTCGCCGAAGGGCGAGACTGCGCCGCCACCGCAGGGCACGGCGGCGGCCCCCGCCCTGCTGCCGGGCATCCCGACGGCGGAGGACGCCTACCGCTCCGGCGCCGCGCTGTACGGAGAGCAGAAGTACGCGGAGGCCGCCGGGCAGGCGCAGTCGGCGCTGGACGCGGACCCGAACTACTGGGAGGCGTGGCAACTGCTCGGCAACTGCCGGTTCTCGCTCAACGACCGCGCGGGCGCGCTCGCGGCGTACGGAAAGTCGCTCGCCCTGCACCCGGACAATCCATCCCTGAAGGCGTTCGTGGACCAGTTGGGGGCGCCTTGACGGGTCGCCATGCCCGGGTTTCCAGGACAAAGATCATTCACAGGAGGAAGATAGCCATGCGCAAGGTGCTGATGACGGCGATGACGGTGGTGCTGGTGACGGGTGTCGCGATGGCCGACGGAGCCAAGGAGAAGCCCAAGGGCAAGGGCGGCAAGCACTCGGCGGTGACGGGTGAGGTCACCGCGGTGGATGCCGCGGGTGGCAAGCTCGGCATCAAGGACGCGAAGGGCGTCGCGACCGAGGTCGCGATTCCGGCCGACGCGAAGATCGTCAAGCCCGGCAAGAAGGGCGCGACGCTGGCCGACGTGGTGGTGGGCGACTCGGTCGTGGTCATGTCGATGGAGACGGACGGCGTGAAGACGGTCAAGTCCGTGAAGGTGCGTCCCGTGAAGCCCCCCAAGGGCGGCAAGAAGGCCGAGGGTCACGCGGCGAAGTAGCCTTCAGCCCGGACCGTCCAGACGTTCCCGGGCGGGGCGTCGAAGCCTTGCATGGAACCGTGGAGGATCCGGGTCGGTTTGACCATCAGGCGCAAGGTGAGATACTGGGTGTCGGCTAAGGGCATGCATATAGGTTAAGGAGGATACAGCGATGTACAAGATGACGATGGCGGCGGCGGTATTGATGATGAGCGCGAGCGTGGCCCTGGCGGGCGGCGAATGCTCGCGGTCGAAGGGGGCCAAGGCGTGCCCGGCGAGCGGGTCCACGGTGACGGGCGAGGTGACGGCAGTCGACGCGGCGGCGGGCAAGATCAGCGTCAAGGACGCGAAGGGCGTCGTGACGGACTGGACGGTCCCGACGGATGCCAAGCTCATGTGCCCGGGCAAGAAGGATGCGGGGCTGGCCGAGATCGCGGTCGGCTCGACGGTGACGGTCTGCTACACCGAAGCCGACGGGGTCAAGGTCGTGAAGTCGGTGAAGGCGGCGAAGAAGGCAAAGGCGGCGAAGAAGGTGAAGAAGGCCGCGGCAGCCTGAGGCGGGCCACCAACCCGGAGGGGGAGGCGGAACGGTCCGCCTCCCCCTCGTTCTTTTTCGGGAAAACTACTGCAAGAGGGCTGAGAACCCGAGCGCGCGGACCCGGGCCGCCGCCATTTGCTCCCAATCCGGTGACGGCGCGAGTCGGGCCGCGAGCCAGACCCGGTACCACGCCGGGGCGAACCAGGGTTCGCGATCCGCAAGGTCAAGGGCGACCGCGAACGCGGCGTCCAGCCGGTTCGCGTCGAGGTGCTGGTCGATCGGGTTCGTCACCGGCTCGGTGCCCGGGACCGTGTACCAGAGGGCCGAGACCGGCCGGACGAACGGCCCCGCCCGGGTCCGCAGGCGGAATCCCTGGTAGAAGCAGTTCTCGGCCGGGTGCTCGTCCACCCAGACCGGCTCCGCCCAGTCGCGCCAGAAGTTCTGGAGCCGCCCGAGCGCGGGACCCGAGAGCGCGGCGCCCGACATGCGGACCATCGAGATCATGCCCCCGACGGAGTACAGGATCGCCGTGATCCCGCGCTGGCGCAGCCCTATCCGGACGCGCGCCGCCGACGGGCAGTCCGCGGCCAGCGCGAAGAGTACGGACGGCGCCAGCTCGAACTCCCAGCGTACCTGGCCGGATGCCCCGAACGCCTTGGGGTCCCCGAGCACGAGCAGCCGGCCGGGTGCCGCTACGGCGCTCGCGCGTTCGATGGCGGGCAGGTAGCGTCCCCCCGGGGGGAGGATCCGGAGGAGATACCCCCGTTCGGACTCGTGGCCCGCCAGCAGGGACGAGGAGCCGAACGCCTTCGCGTCGGCGCCGATCAGGGGCACGGCCTGGACCGCGACGCAGGCCGCGAGCGTCCAAGTGACCGCTTGGGGCGGCACGCGGAGGAGCGGGACGAGGGCGCCCGCGAGCAGGACCGCGGCCGGGTACAAGGGCGCGAGGTAGCGGTAGATGCCGCCCGCGGACCAGAGCCACGCGATCCACATCGCCGCGCAGGCCGCCAGCAGCAACCGGGCCGGGCGTGGGAGCGGTTTCGCGGCGGCCGCGACCCCGCCCACGATGAGGAAGAGCGCCGGGGACAGCGCCTCGCCCAGCCCGTCGTAGATGCCGCGGGTGAGCGAGACGGGGACGAGCGACGCCCACGATGACCAGAGGGGATGCGCGGCGCGCCACTCGGGGACCCAGGCGAGGTGGAGCCGGAACGTCTCCGGCTCGAGCTGCCAGTGGCCGAAGAAGTACGGGTAGACGGGGTTGCCGGTCGTCAGCCAGGCTTTCGCGCCCCACGCCGCGGCGAGAAACCCCGCGACTGGCAGGCCGGCCGCGGCGGCGGGGAGGAGGAGCCGCGGCGCGCATACGAGCAGGCCGGCCACCATCCCGCCGATCCCGAGCGCGGCCAGGTACTTGACCCCGAGCGCGGTCCCGAAGAGCCAGCCGGCGAGCAGCCAGTCGCGGCGGCGGGGCCGGTCGAGCTGGTCGAGCACGACCAGGAAGCCCGCGAGCTCGAGGCAGATGAGAGGATGGTCCACGCCCGCGGTGCCCGCGTGCGACGAGAGGAACGGCATCGCCGCGAATGCGGCGGTCAGGCACCACGCCTGGGCGCGGGGAAGTAGAGGCGCCAGCCGGCTCCAGAGCTGGATCGTCGAGAGGGCGAAACACTCCCACGCCAGCAGCTTGGCGGTCACGGTGGTGCCGAACGCGAGCGCGATCCCGTAGAGCATTTCCATCCCCTGCGGGTAGGTGCCGAAGAGGAACCGTTCCATATGGAAGACCTTGTGCGCCTGGAGGTAGGCGTCCGGGAGCGCGAGGTGGTAACGCAGGGCGTCGAACACGATCTCGGGGGCGAGCGCGCCGGGGAGCGCGAGCAGGCACGGCGCGACCGCGAGGACCCAGCCCGCCAGCGGCCGGGGCCGGCCCGGCGGGCACCGGAGGAGCAAGGCCACCGATGCGGTGGCTACGAGGACAAAGGGGACGCGGGAGAAGAGGCTGCAGAGCCCGAGCCCGAGGGCCAGCAGGGCGACCGGGGCGAACCCGAGCAGCCAGGTTCGGATCCAGCCCGGGCGGCCCCCGAGCCACCGGCGGGCGGCGGAGCCGAAGCCCAGGAGCGCGACGTTGAGCCCGGCCCAAGCGGCGGCGGCCCCCGCGCGCGAGAGCCAGCCGGCTACGAGGACGTCGAAGTCCCAGGTCCCGTGCCGGGGGACGACGTAGGCGAGGAGGTCGCCCGGCGGGACCAGGTGCTGGGGCGATCCCGCGTAGAGGAGGATGACGAGCGCGGCCCAGACGGCCAGCAGGATCGGCATATGCCTCCACTCTATCCGAATACGGCGGGGGGGAGATCGCCCCTCCGCCGCGGGTCAGCGGAGGAAGTACGTGGTCACGTAGCTGGTGCAGTCCGCGAGGGGGCGGCCCGCGATCGCGGCCGAGTCGGTCCGGGTCCCGAACGCGACCGGGCGGCCCCGGAAGAGCCGGAGCATGAGCTCCAGCCCGGCGTGGCAGTCGACGTCGAGGTCGCGCACGCGCGCGAGGTCGCACCCCACGATCGCGGCCATCGCGTCCCGGTCGAGCGCGGCCGCCTCCGCGGGCGCCTTTCCATGGGAGAAGTCCATGCTCAGGATCACGAGGGCGTCGTCGCCGAGCAGGGGCGCGAGGGCTCCCGCCAGCGCCGCGATTCGCCGGGGGCCGGCGCGATCCGAGAGCAGGATGGGCAGGACGCGGGCGTCCGGGAAGTAGAGGCGGATGAAGGGGACGAGGAGGCCGGTCGAGTGTTCCCGGAAGAAGACCGCGGCGTCGTCGCCGGGGGGGAGGCGCAGCGCCTGCCGGAGCCCGCCAACCGCCTCCCGGTCGCACGCGAGGACGCCGAACGGAGTCCGCCAGTCGAGGGCCGAGAGGCTGATCCCCCGGGGGCCGAGACGTTCGTGGTCCGGGCCTATCAGGATGACCAGCCGGGGCCGCGCGGTGCAGGCGGACGCGTCGAAGAACTCGACCATGAGGGGGGCGGCCAGGAAGTGATGGGTCACGATCCCGCCGGCGACGCGGCCGGCGGGGGCCCGGGCCGCCGGGGGCGGTCCCCCTCGGACCGCATCCAGGTAGCGCCCGGGGTCGTCCGCGAAACTCGAGTATAGGAGGTCCCGGCCGGCGGCGGCGCGCGCCGCGAGGAGCAGGACTAGCGGAAGTACGTGTACCAGGCGGGCACCCACTTCGCGAGGGCGGGATCCGGGGGGCAAACTCTAGCCTTCCACTCCTCGTCGGTCCACCGTTTCGAATCCGTGAACTCGTAGTAGCTGTACACGTAGCCGGTGGTGACCCGGGTGCCGCCCCAGTAGTCCTTGACGATGACCCGGGCCTGCTGCGGGGTACCCACGGCCTCGAGGAGCACCCGGCCGCTTGCTGCGTCGGTGGCCACGTCCGCGATCAGGGCCATCCGCACGAAGTCGGTCGAGACGTGGTTCCCCGAGCCCTCGGGGAGGAGGAGCCGGCCGCCGATGCCGCCGCCGCCCGCGATCCACTCGTAGTCATCGTCCGTGATCTCCAGCCCTTCCACTTCCTTCTTCGCGATGGCGAGGGCGCGGTCCGTGAGCCCGGCCAACTGCGCGAACTTGTCGTCGTACTCGGCCGTGGCGGCCCCCGTCCGCGTCAGCATCTCCGTGGTCAGGGAGACAAGCCGGCGCAGGGACTCGAAAAACGCGGGATTCGGCTCGACGTAGCCCTTCGGCCGCGGCGGCTCGTACTGGGCCGGGGGAAGGGAGTCGGGGCCTCCGCCGCCCATCTCGGCGTAGCTCTGCTCGGCGTACAGGATCGTGTCGTGCTTGAGCTCGGTCCAGGACCCCAGCCCCGCGTTCAGCGACTTGTACTTCCAGGCGTCCGTTCGCGTGAAGTGCTGCCGGGACGGCGTCGGCTGGAACAGGGCTCGCAGGGTCTTCAGCCACGCCAGGTACGCGGTCCGGTCGGAGGCCGCGGGGTCCTGGGAGGCGACCTCGGCCTTCAGCGCGGCGAGGGCCGCGGGGTAGCCTTCGACTTCCGAGGTCCAGGCCGGGGGCAGGTTGCGCTCGGCGACATCGGAGCCGAGCAGGGTCATGACCTCGAGCCCGGAGGGCAGGTTCTTGGGGTGCCCGAGGCTGCCGACCGACGGCGAAGTGAGCCGCTGGAAGTACCCGGCATCCGGGGTGAACCGCTGGCCGATCAGGCGGAAGCTCCGGGTGGCGGCCAGCCGCTCCGCCTGCGCCTCGGGCGACGCGACCGGGACGGGGGCCGTCTTCTCGCTGACGATGCGGTGGGGGGCGAGCATGGAGCCGGCGAGCCGGCGGAACGCCGCGATCCGGGCCGGGTCGGCGAGTTCCTCCTCCGGGCCGGTCTCGCCGAGCTTGCCCAGAACATCCAGGAACTGCGGCGGCCCCCAGTCGTCGGACTCGCCGACCAGGAAGGTGATCGGATCGACCACGGTCCGCCACGGGGCCATCCGGTCGCCGGTGCGGAACAGCCGGGCGAGCAGCAGGGCCGACAGCGTGGTGGAATCGTCGCGCAGGGCGAAGGACTTGCGGCCGAAGAACATCATGGCCCGGAAGTAGGTCTTCAGGTCCTCGCTGAGCGTGTAATGCCCGCGGGGGCGGTACTGGGAGTAGTCGTCCTCGTACTTCGGCAGTTGCGGGCTTTCCCCAGAGCCCGAAGCCGCCCGGATCCGGCCAACCTCGTCCCGGACGTCGCCGGCGAGCTCGGGCGGGACCTCAACGTCCACCCCGAGCAGGGCGGCGGCCACGCCGAAGTACCAGACGTTCCGGCCCGCGGCGCGGCGCATCGCCGGCGCCTTCGCCGCCGCGTAGAGTTCCGCGGATTCCGCGAAGGAATCCTTCGTGAGCGTCTTCAGCGCGGGGAGCATCTTCTCGGCCTCGATCTTCTGGAGCATCCGGTCGAAGACCACGTGGAAGGCGTGCAGGAACAGGTCGGACGAGAGGAAGTGCGGCACGCGGCGGTCCGCGTAGAGGTCCACCATGTCGTCGACCCCGAGGCTCGTGAGCGGCGGGATGTTCCGGATGAGGAGGCCCCGCTGGGCCAGCCGCCCGCGGGCCGGATCTGAAATCCTGCCGTCCACGTTTCGGGTCACGGCCGGCACCTCCACGGCCGTGACCGTCCCCTCGTCGAGGTCCGGCTTGAGTTCCACGCCCGGCCCGGCCTCGATCCAGCCGACCCGCTCCTCGACGAATCCGTAGAAGATCTCGTCCTGCTGGAGGCTCCGGAAGGAGGTGCGGTACCAGGTCCTGCCGTCGCGGGTCGCGACCCCGGTCAGGGGCACGACCTCGCCGTGGACGAGCTCGAGGACCACGCGCGCGGCCGGGGAGGGCAGGAGGCGTACCTTGGCGCCGGACGCCGCGATCGCGCACCGGCCCGGCTTCGGCGTGTACGCGTCCTCGCGGCGGACGTCGCGCGCCGGGACGTACAGGGTCCGGCCCGTGGCGGGATGCGCCAGTTCGATCCACCCGCGGTGGTTCGCCGCGGGCCGGCCGGCAAAAACGCAGCCGAAGACGAGGCCGGCGGCCGGCGCCCCCTCGCCCTGCGGCATCTCCGTCATCGGCGCCGGGGTCTCGCCGGGGATCGTGTCGTACGCGGGCACGACGTCGGCGGTGGCGACCCAGGGCCGGTCGTCGCCGCCCTTGGCGCGCGCGCCCGCGCCGCCCAGTGCGGCGAGCGCGACAAGGGCGCAAAACGCCGGACCCCGGGACCCCGACCGCATCGACATGGCAGAATGGTAGCATGCCCACCGATTCGGGGGTCCGGTTTTCCACCCGGCTCGTCGCGGCCGCCGCGGTCGCGTGGGGCCTGCTCGTGTGGGCGAACTGGCTCGCGCACAACCCGCTCTCCGCCCGCCAGGTTTTCGTCGCCCTCGCGGCGTTCGCGAAGCTCCAGCCGGGTCCCGCGCTGGCGGCCTGGGGTCCCCATCTCGGCCGGCTCCTGCTCCTCGGCCTGCTCGCGACGGCGGCGGCCGGGTTGGGGGTGCCCGTCCTCGGCTGGCTCGCGCGCCGCGGGGGGACGTCTCCAGGCCTTCTCGCCGCCGGGCTCGGGTCCGGCGTCGCCGCGCTGGCCGTGCTCGGCGCCGGGCTCGCGGGGCTCGCGTTCCGCGGCCCCGCCTGGATCTGCGTCGGCGTCGCGGCGGTCGCGGGCCTACGCCGGCTCCGGCTCCCGCGCTGGGGATGGGCGCTAAAAGCGGGGTGCTGGCCCATGACGGCGGCACTCGGAGTCGCCCTGTTCGTCGCGCTGCTCGGCGCACTCGCCCCCGAGGTCAGCTTCGACGCGCTCGCGCACCACCTCGCGCATCCGGCGTCCTGGGCTGCGGCGCACAAGGTCCATGGCCTCCCGTATCATTTCCTGGCCCTGTATCCGGCCGTGCTCGAGATGCAGTACCTGCTGGCCATCCTCCTCGACGGCGTCGCGCTGGCCAAGCTCGTGCACTTCGGGTTCGGGCTCCTGACGATCGCGGCGCTGGTCGCGTGGGCGCGCCGAACGCTCCCCGATGCCTGGGCTCTCGCCGCCGCCGCCGGGTTCGCGCTCCTTCCCTACGTCCAGACGGTGGCGATGTGGGCGTACGTGGACCTCGGGGCCAGCGCTTACCTTACGCTGGCCCTGAGCGAGGCCGCAGGCCGAGTCGAAGGGCGAGCTCGGGACGGAGGAGGGAACCCGGCCCTCCTCGGGGTCCTGTGCGGGTTGTGCGCGGGGACGAAGGCCGCGGGCGTCTTCGCCCCCGTCCTGGTCGCGGGCGTGCTCGCCGGCCGCCGCGCGCCGCCGCGCGCGTGGATCGCGTTCGCGGCGGCGGCTTTGATGGCCGCGGTGCCGTGGGGAATCCGGAACTGGGCGCTGACGGGGAACCCCTTCGCCCCGTTCCTGTCGGGTTGGGTGCCGACGCTCTGGTGGGACGCCGGGAACCAGGCCCGTTACGCGAAGGAGCTCGGGGGCTACGCGCTGGGGCACGCGCCCGTCGGGGGCGTGATCGCGCTCCTCGCCCATGCCTGGTCCTCGTCGGTCCTGAACTACGGCGTCCTCGACCAGCAGTCGGGCATGGGGGCGTGGTTCCTGTGGCTGATCCCCCTGCTCGCCCTGGTTGGCGTGGCCGAGGCGCGCCTGCCGGCGCGGCTCGCGCTCGGATTCTTCCTCCTCTGGTTCCTGATCCCGCGCCAGGTCAGGTACCTCCTGCCCGTGTGGCCGGCGGCCGCGCTCGCGAGTGCGCATGCGCTGCGGGCCCTCGCGGCCCGCAGTGGTACCGCGCTCATCCCGGTCTGGGGGGCGGGCGCGATGCTTGTCCTCGCGGTCGCGGGCGCCTTCCAGCGCGAGCACTGGGTCATCAATCCGTTGCCCGTCGTCTTCGGCACCGAGAGCGCGGAAGACTACCACGCACGGGGCCTGCCGGGGAAGCTCTATACCGTGCGGGCATCGGCGTGGCTCCGGGACCACGCGCAGGAGCGGCGGGTCCTCGTCGTCAGCCACTACGGGCTGAACCTCCTCTGGGGCCCGCGGGCGATCGCGCAGGCGGCCTTCGACACGCCCGTGATCGAGCGGGTGGCGCGGGAGGCGTCGGGGCCGGCGCGGATCGCGGTCAAGTTCCGCGAGCTGGGGGTGCCGTGGATCCTGTACTCGACCTTCGGGGGATTCACGATGCACGCCGTCTACGAGATGTACGGGTTCGACGAGGGGGCCGCGGCGCGCTGGCGGGCCTTCTGGATCTCCCGGAGCGTCCCGGTCGTGAACCTCGACGACCGCTACCAGGTCTGGCGGATTGCGGCCGCGCCGACTGGTCGGACGACCGCGAGCGTCCTGCCCGGGCTCGACGAGCAGTGGCTGGGCGCCACGGACTGGGACCTCCAGTACGCGGAGCAGACGGGCCGGGTGGCGGCCGCCCTGCCGAAAGCCGAGGCCGAGTACCGGGCGATCGCGGCAGCGCGCCGGACCCCCGCGGCGTTCGAGCGGCTCGGGAGCGTGCTGATGCGCCGGGGGCGGCTGGGCGAGGCCGAGCGCGCCCTGCGCGAAGCCGCGCGACTGGGACGCGACACGGCCGTGCTCCACGACGCCCTGGGCGTCCTCTGCGCGCGCGACGGCCGGCTGGCCGAGGCCATCCGGGAGTTCCGCCGGTCGCTCGCGATCGAGCCCGGGCTCGTGGATCCGCGGCGCAACCTCGCGACCGTGCTCTGGAACATGGGGGACCGCAACGCCGCCATGGGCACGCTCCGCGAGGGGCTGGCGCTCGACCCGGATTCCGGCGAGCTCCGCGACCTGCTCGTGCGCTGGACCGGCGGGGGCGCGCCATGACGCCGGCGCCGCCGCGCCCGGCCGCCGGGGGACCCCGGCTCCGCGGGCCCGCCCCCCTCCCTTCGCGCCCCAGCTCCATTCCGGTCCTGCTCGCGCTCGGCTGGACGCTCCTCGTCTGGCTTAACTGGTACCGGGCGAACCCGCTAACCGTCGCGCAGGTGGGTGAGGCGCTGGGCGAGTGGATCGCCTTCGCGCCCGGCGCCGCGGTCGTGGCGTGGGCCCGGAATCTCGGACTGCTCGTCCTGCTCGCGGTCCTCGGGTTGGCCGGATTCGGCGCAGGAAGACCCTTCGGCCGGTGGATGGCGTCGCGCGGGACCGGGATCACGGCTTCCATCGCCCTGGGGTCGGGCCTCTTCGGGCTCGGGGTCCTGGGCGCGGGACTCGCCGGGCTCGCGCATCCGGCGGTCGCCTGGGGAACGGTCGCGGCCGCCGCGGTCGCGGGCTTGCGCGGGTGGCGGCGGACCGACGCCAGCTGGGTATTCCGGGGACGCTGCCGGCCGCTCGCGGCGATCCTCGGGACCGGACTGCTGATCGCGCTCGTCGGCTCGCTCGGCCCCGAGGCGAGCTTCGACGGGATGGCCCACCACCTGGGGCATCCGGAATCCTGGGCCGCGCGCCACAAGGTCTTCGCGATGCCCTGGCACTTCCTCGCTAGCTTCCCGGCCCTGCTCGAGATGCAGTACCTGCTCGCGCGCCTCGTCTCCGGGACGCCCGCGCTGGCCAAACTCGCGCACTTCGGGTTCGGGCTCCTGACGCTCGCGGCGCTCGTGGGCTGGGCCCGCGAGTCGCTCGAGGACGAGTGGGCGCTCGCCGCCGCGGCGGCCCTGCTGTTCATCCCGTACTTCATGCTCGTAATGATGTGGGCCTACGTCGATCTCGGCGCCGCGTGCTACCTCACGTTGGCCCTTCGGCTGGCCGCGTCGCGTGGGCCGTCGCCGGTCCTGCTCGGCGTCCTCTGCGGGTTCGTGGCGGGGACCAAGGTCACGGGCGTCTTCGCGGTCGCGCTCGTGGCCGGCATCCTCGCGGTCCGCAGGGCGTCCCCGGCGCGCTGGGCCGCGTTCGCGGGATCGTTCATCGTCGCCGTCGGCCCCTGGGGCGCCCGGAACCTCCTCTTCACCGGGAACCCCGTGGCCCCGTTCCTCTCCGGGACGTTCCCGACCCTGTGGTGGGGGCCCGCGAACCACGTCCGGTACCAGCGCGAGCTGGCGAGCTACAACGCCGGGGGCGCGACCCTGCCCGGCGTCTTCGGGTTCCTGGCCCGGCCCTGGGACGTCACGATCCGGAACACGGGGTGCCTCGACACCCGCGCGGGGATGGGCGGCTGGTTCCTCTGGGGGCTGCCGCTGCTCACGCTGGCTGGTTTCGTCCCCGCAGCTCGGATTCCTGCCTGCGCCGCGCTGGGCTGGTTCCTCCTTTGGCACCTGATCCCGCGCCAGATCCGGTACCTCCTGCCCGTCTGGCCCGCGGCCGCGCTCGCGTGCGCCCATGCGGCCCGCGCCCTCGCGCGCCGGGGCGGCGTACAGCGCTTCGCTGCGTGGGCCGTCGCCGCGGCCGGGCTCTTCCATGTGCCGTGGGCGCTCCGGATGCAGTTCGACGCGACGCACGCCGTCCGGGTCGTCCTCGGCGGCCAGACGGCGGAGGCGTACCTGGGGCAGGGGATGCCGGGGAAGACGCGGACGATCGCGGCCAGGCGCTGGTGGCGGGAACAGGAGGGGCGGGACCCCGGTCAGGTCCGTGACCGGCTCCTGGTGGCGGACCAGTACGGGCTGAACCTCTTCTGGGGCCCGCGCGCGATCGTGCAGTCGTTCTTCGACACGCCCCTGATCGTCCGGGCCGCGGACTCGGCCCGCTCTCCCGCGGAGATCGGCCGGCGGCTCCGCCAGCTCGGGATCGGGTGGCTCCTCGACGACGAGGAGAACAGCTTCCTGATGCAGACGAGCTACGAGCCCTACGCGTTCACCTCCGCGGCGGGCGCCCGGTGGCTCGCATACTGGCAAGCCACCGCGCGGCTCGCGACGCGGGTTGAGGACGTCTTCTATATCTATCGGCTTGGGGGCAGCGCCGCATCGGCGCCGCCGCTGGCGGCGTTGCCGCCGACCTGGCCGGGGCTCGACCAGCAGTGGCTGGCGGCTACGGAGGCCGAGGTCAACGCGGCGGCGGCCTCCGGCCGGCTCGACGCGGCCGTGCCGAAAGCGGCGGACGACTACGGCCGGATCGCGCGCGAGACCGGATGCCCGGCGGCGTGGGAGCGGCGGGGGACGATGCTCCTCCAGCTCGGGCGGGCCCGGGAGGCGAAGGACGCGCTCCTCGAGGCGGCCCGTCGCGGTCGCGCGACCGGCCGGGTGCTGGGCACCCTCGCCGTGATCGAGGCCAACGCCGGGCGGCTCGCGGCGGCGGCGCCGCTGATGGCGAGGGCGCTCGAGTACAACCCCGGGGACGAGACGAACCGGCGGAACCTGGCCGTCGCCCTCGCCCGGCTGGGCCGGGGTCCCGAGGCCCTCACGATCCTGCGCGAGGGGCTGGCGCGGAACCCCGGCTCCCGGGACCTGCTGGGGGCCTGGGGCGCGTTGACGGGGCGGGCTTTCACGCCCTGAAGAGCCCTCGGGGGCACCGCGACGCCGCAGGCGGCGCGCGGCGGGCCCGTCTTCGGGCCCGGGCCCTTGCAGACCGGGGCGCGGCCAAGGCATAATAGTCCTTCCCATGAACGACGCCACCGAATACGCCGTGATCAAGGACGGCGGGAACCAGATCAAGGTTGCCGCCGGGGACTCGGTCCGCCTCGAAAAGCATCCGGGCGAGCCCGGGGCCGAGCTCGTGTTCGCGAACGTCATGCTCCTGGCCGCCGGGGGCACGGTGTCGGTCGGCCGTCCGTTCGTCGCGGGGGCGAGCGTCAAGGCCGAGATCGTCAAGCACGGGCGGGGGAAGAAGATCCGCATCTACCGCTTCAAGCGGAAGAAGGGCTACCAGCGGACCGTCGGCCACCGCCAGGACTTTACGCTCGTCCGCATCAAGGAAATCGTTCACAGCTAGTCAGGAGGACCACCAGCCATGGCATCCAAGAAGGGACAGGGGAGTTCGGAGAACGGCCGGAACAGTCCGGGCCAGCGGCTCGGGGTCAAGGTGTTCGGCGGCGGCGCCGTCGGCGCGGGCGCGATCATCATCCGCCAGCACGGAACGAAGGTCCATCCGGGCCGGTTCGTGCGGTTGGGCAAGGACGACACCCTGTACGCGCTCCAGGCCGGAACCGTCAAGTTCGGGCGCCTGCGCGGCAAGTCGATCGTGAGCGTGGTCCCGGTCTGACGTCCCGACCGGGAACCCGGACCATGCCGGGTCGGTTGCCTCTGTCATGACCAAGACCGCCCCCAAGATCATCGTCTGGACCAAGCCCTACTGTCCGTGGTGCCAGGGGCTCATGGCCATGCTCAAGAGCCACGGCCTCGTCTTCGAGGCCCGGGACGTCATCGGACACGAGCGCTACCACGACGAGATGGTCCAGCTCACGCACCAGGAGAAGGCGCCCTGCGTCCAGATCGACGGCCACATGCTCGTCGACACCTCGGACCGCGAGACCGAAGCCTGGATGATCGGGAAGGGTTACATCACCAAGAAGGGTTAGCCGCCGCCAATTCCTTCGCGGATGCCGGGCTGGGTCATGCCGCCGAGATCGAGCAGGGCGTCGAGTTCCTTTTCGGGGATTAGTTTCCGCTCCAGCACCACCTCGCGCACGGTCTTCCCCGTCCGGTGGGCCTCGGCAGCGATCTCCGCCGCCGTCTTGTAGCCCAGCTTCGGCACCAGCGCCGTCACGGGCATCAGGCTCCGCTCGACCAGCGCCCGGCACCGGTCCCGGTCCGCGGTCATGCCCGTCACGCACTTCTCCGTGAACGCGCGGCTGGCGGAGGCGAGCAGGGACGCGGACGAGAGGATGTTGTGGGCCATGAGCGGCATCATGACGTTGAGGTCGAGCTGGCCGAGCGCGCCGCCCATCGTCACCGCCAGGTCGTTGCCGATCACCTGCGCGCAGACCTGGATCATCATCTCCGGCATCACGGGGTTCACCTTGCCGGGCATGATCGACGAGCCGGGCTGGAGCGCGGGCAGGACGAGCTCGCCCAACCCGGCGCGCGGGCCGCAGGACAGCAGCCGCACGTCGCCCGCGATCTTCATCAGCGAGACCGCCACGACCTTGAGGGCGGCGGAGGCCTCGACGAGGGCGTCGCGGGCCGCCATCGCCTCGAACGGGTTGGCGGGCGGCGACACCGGGAAGCCGGTCCCGGCCCGGAGCTTCTCGCACACCCGCCGGCCGAACTCGGGGTGGGCGTTGAGCCCGGTTCCCAGCGCCGTGCCCCCGAGGGGGAGCTCGACGAGCCGGACGCTGCCCGCGGCGATGCGCTGCATGCCGCGCGCGACCTGGGCGGCCCAGCCGGAAACCTCCTGGCCGAGCGTGATCGGGACCGCGTCCTGGAGGTGCGTGCGGCCCGTCTTGACGACGTCCGAGAACTCGGCCGACCTGGCCCGCAGGGCGGCGGCGAGGCCGCTGAGGGCCGGGATGAGGTCCCGGTCGAACGCGTCGAGCACGGCCAGGTGGATCGCGGCCGGGATAACGTCGTTCGACGACTGGCATTTGTTGACCTCGTCGTTCGGCCGCACGGGGGCGCGGTCGCCCTTCTTCCCCCCGAGGAGCTCGTTTGCCCGGCTCGCGATGACCTCGTTCGCGTTCATGTTAGTCGAGGTGCCGGATCCGGTCTGGTAGATGTCGACCGGGAACTCGTCGTCCCACCGGCCCTCCGCCACCTCGGCCGCGGCCTTCGCGATCGCGTCCGCCGTCTTCCCGTCCAGGAGCCCGAGGTCCCGGTTCGTCTCGGCCGCCGCGAGCTTGACCAGCGCGAGCGAGCGGATGAACCGGGGCGGGAACCGGGTGCCGGACACGGGGAAGTTCTCGACGGCGCGCTGGGTCTGCGCGCCCCAGTGGCGGTTCGCGGGGACCCTGACCTCGCCCAGGCTGTCGGTTTCGGTGCGGAACTCGCTCATGCGCGGTTATGATAACAGACGTGTTCATAGACCGGTCGACCATCCGGGTCAAGGCAGGCGACGGGGGACGCGGCTGTGTCGCGTTCCGCCGGGAGAAGGGCGTGCCGCACGGCGGGCCGTCGGGCGGCGACGGCGGGGCGGGGGGGTCGATCTGGCTGAAGGCGGACGCCCACCTGCGGACCCTGATCGACTTCCAGTTCCGGCCCGAATACAAGGCGCGGCGCGGCGAGCACGGCCTCGGGAGCCGGTGCTCGGGGCGCGACTCCGAGGACATGATCGTGCTCGTGCCGCCGGGCACGATCGTCCGGGACCTCGGGACCGGGCTCGTGATCGCGGACCTCGTGACGCACGGCCAGACGGCCCTCGTCGCCAAGGGGGGGCGCGGCGGCCGGGGCAACCAGCATTTCGCCACCTCGACCCGGCAGGCGCCGGACTGGGCGTACCCCGGCGTGCCGGGCGAGTCGAGGACCCTCGAGCTCGAGCTGCGCGTCATCGCCGACGTCGGGCTCCTGGGGCTCCCGAACGCGGGCAAGTCCCTGCTCCTCTCGAAGATCTCGGCCGCGCGTCCGAAGGTCGCGGCGTACCCGTTCACGACCAAGGAGCCCCAGCTCGGCGTCGTGAGCCTCGGGGCCGGCGAGAGCTTCGTCGTCGCGGACCTTCCGGGTCTGCTGGAGGGCGCGCACCGCGGTGTCGGGCTCGGCCACGAGTTCCTCCGGCACGTCTCGCGCACCCGGGTCCTCGTCCACGTCGTCGACGTCGGGACCGAGAAGCCGCTGGCGGAACTCAAGCGCGACCACGACGTGATCCTGGAGGAGCTGGCCCGGTACGACCCGATCCTGGCCTCCCGTCCGCGCGTCCTGGCGGGCAACAAGATGGACATGCCCGGCGCCGAGGCCCGGTTCGCGTCGCTGGCGAAGCACGCGCTGAAGGCGGGGGCGGCCGAGGCGCTCCCGATGTCCGCGTTGACGGGCACCGGAGTGCCTCGAATCATGCGCGCGATGCAGAAGGCCCTCCAGGGGGCGCCGATTCCCGTCCTCACCCAGCCCGAGGCACCGGCGGCCGTCCTGAGCCCCAAGGGGCGCGCGCGGGTCCGCGTGGTCCGCGACATCCGGAACCGGTTCGTCCTCCGCGGCCGCGAGATCGAGCGGGCCGTCGCGGGCGCCGACCTCGCGGACCGCAAGGGGCTCCGCCACCTCCAGGCCGAGCTGACGCGGCTGGGCGTGGACGACGCGCTCCGGGTCGCGGGCGCGAAGGCGGGCGAGATCGTCCAGATCGGCGCCCTCGAATTCGAATACGAACCGTAGGCCCGGCCGTCCTGTTCGCCCCGGAGTGGATGGAGGTCTCTTGGGACCGCTCGGCGGTCTGGCCAAAGCTCGCCTCGCTGCCGTCGGCCTAGCGCTAGCGGCGCTTCCTCCATCGCTGGTGCGTCCCGAAGAGTGTCGCGTCCGGCCGCCGATGGGCAGTCCCTGCCTGCCAGTTGGCCCATGTCGGCCGTCCGCGACCGGTCCGCACCGCGATGTCGGATCGGCCTCCGAGCTCCCAAGAGACCTCCATCCACTCCGGGGCTACGTGAGCTATCCTGTGAGGGTGAGGCATGACGAACATGGATGACGCGGACGGAAGCGCGCTCCGGGCGCGCCTGCTCGGCGGCGCGCGGCGGCTGGTGGTCAAGCTCGGCTCCAGCCTCCTCGCGCCCGAGGGCCGGGGCGTGCGCACCGAGCGGCTGGCCTCGCTCGCGGCTCAGGTCGCCGAGCTGCACGCCCAGGACCGCGAGGTCGTCCTCGTGTCCTCGGGCGCCATCGCTTCCGGCATGCGCCTGCTCAAACTCGCGCGGCGGCCCGAGGCCGTCGAGGAGAAGCAGGCGCTCGCCGCCATCGGCCAGCCCGACCTCATGCGCGCGTACGCCGAGGCCTTCGCGCCCCACCGGCTGTTCACGGCCCAGGTGCTCCTCACCTCCGACGACCTGCTCGCGCGGAAGCGGTTCTTGAACGCGCGCAAGGGCCTCCTCGCCCTGCTCGCCCGCGGCGTCGTGCCCATCGTCAACGAGAACGACATGGTCGCCGTGGACGAGATCCGGCTCGGGGACAACGACCTCCTGTCGGCCCAGGTGGCCGTCCTCGTGCACGCCGACGTGCTCGTCCTGCTCACGGACGTCGACGGGCTTCACACGGGGCGCCCGGGCGCGGACGCGGGGGCGCGAAGGGTCGACACCGTCGTGGCCGTGACCGCCGAGATCCGGCGGATGGCGGGCCAGACGCCGGGGTCCGGCGTCGGCAGCGGCGGGATGCAGACGAAGGTGCGGGCCGCGGACCAGGTCACGCGCGCGGGCCACGCGGTCCTCATCGCGCGCGGCACCGACGACCGCCTGCTCCTGCGCGCGGTCGCGGGCGAGCCGGTCGGGACCCTCTTCCTGCCCGCGGGGACGAAGATGCCGTCGCGCAAGCGCTGGCTCGCCTTCGGCGTGAAGCCGCGCGGCGCGATCGTGGTCGATGCCGGCGCCCGAGTCGCCCTCGTGACCGGGGGCAAGAGCCTGCTGCCCAAGGGCATCCAGCGGGTCACGGGCGGGTTCGGCCGCGACGAGGCCGTCTCGCTCCAGGGGCCCGACGGCGCCGAGTTCGCGCGCGGCCTCTCGGCCTATGCGGCCGACGAGGTGGCGAGGATCAAGGGGCGGCCGGCCAGCGAGATCGCGAAGGTGCTGGGCGCGTCCCGGGGGGACGAGGTCGTCCACCGGGACCGCCTGGTCCTCCTGCCGAAGGAGGAATGATGTCATGACCAGGAGGGGCAATCGATGAAGCGTGCGAAGGTGGCCGTGATCGGGGCCGGCAATGTGGGGGCGACCGTCGCCGCGCGGCTGGTGGCCGACGAGGTGGGCGATGTCGTGCTCGTGGACGTCATCGAGGGGATGCCGCAGGGCAAGGCGCTCGACCTGGCCGAGGCGACGCCCGTCGGGGGGACGTCCGTGGACGTCTCCGGAAGCAACGACTACGGCGCGATCGAGGGGGTAGACGCCGTCGTCATCACGGCCGGGATCGCGCGGAAGCCGGGGATGTCGCGAGACGACCTCCTCGCGACGAACGCGGGCATCGTGAAATCCGCGGCCGAGCAGGTCAGGGCGAAGGCGCCCGGGGCGTTCGTCGTCGTCGTGAGCAACCCGCTCGACGTCATGACGTACCTCGCGTGGAAGGTCACGGGGTTCCCGCGGGCCCGCGTCTTCGGAATGGCGGGAGTGCTCGACTCGACCCGGTTCGCCTACTTCGTGAGCCGCGAGCTCGGGGTCGCGGCCCGCGACGTCGCGGCCATGGTCCTCGGCGGGCACGGCGACACGATGGTGCCGCTGCCGCGGTACACGACGGTGTCCGGGATTCCCATCACCGACCTCCTGGCGCCCGAGGCGATTGCCAGGCTCGTCGCGCGCACGCGCGACGGAGGCGCCGAGATCGTCGCGCTCCTCAAGCAGGGCTCGGCGTTCTACGCGCCCGGGGCGTCGGCCGCCGCGATGGTCAAGTCCCTGCTCCGGGACGAGAAGCGGCTCCTGCCGGCCGCTGCCATCCTCGAGGGCGAGTTCGGCGAGCACGACGTCTGCCTCGGCGTGCCTCTCGTGATCGGGGCGGGCGGCGCGGAGCGGATCGTCGAGCTCAAGCTGACCCACGAGGAGAAGGCGGCCTTGCGCAAGTCCGCGGACGCCGTCCGGGAGGGGATCGGGGTCCTCAAGTCGCGCGGCGTTCTCTAACCGCCAGGGATTGCTTGTTGCCAACGACGTTTGGTCGGATCTCATCGAGAGGTGAGTTCGGGCGCGCTCGGAGCGCGAACGCCAGCTATTCGCGGGGGAATTGACAAGAGGGGGGGGGCAAGGTTTAGACTTCTGGCATTGTGACCCGCGGGGTGGTTGGCCTTTCAGTTCTG